>CDZR01046596.1_pt1 | contig 230012 bp, 201 predicted proteins | sample 554781 | NCBI WGS metagenome assembly CDZR01 (sample SAMEA3182065, study PRJEB8094) | gut metagenome | biome: human; feature: gut; material: Stool; isolation source: human stools | place: Canada | collected 2013-01-28
GTATGTTCCCGTTCAGATGTTCCACCAGTTGCCTGTCGGAGAATCCGGTGTATGCCTTCAGGACCATAAGGGCGATCTTTGCGGAAGGACTGAATATGTTCCTGCGTCCCAGGCGCCGGTCCGACAGGCCTGCGGCTTTTGCCATACATTCAAACGGAAAGACCGAATGAAGCTTGCCAAGCTCACTCTCATTAAAACTCTTGCGGTATTTTTCCAGAATATCAAATTCTGTAAAACCCAAAGTAGGGTGAATTTCTGAAATATTGTGTATCTTTGCCATATCTTATTAGTTTGGGTATTTCCCCCGTTTTGGCCGTCAAACCTTGTTTTCGGGGAATACCTAAAGATACAAAAAAGCCAACTAATTCGCAATAATTTGTGTATGAATTAGTTGGCTAATTTTGTAATATTTAATGAATGTCCCTGTCATAAAACAGCAGGCAACCGAATAAAAAACCGGGCAGCTACGGTAGGAATCTCTTCCTGTACTCCGTACTGCCCGTTTTTTTTAGTGTACCCTAAAAAAACTAACCTTTCTCTTTCAAAAACTAATTTACTCTATCGTTTTCTAAATGACGTTGCAAATTTAAAGAGTTATTTTAAGGTACTGTTTGATATATATCAAAAAAGGATTATTTCCTGAACCGGCTCCAGAAACCGCCTCTCTTTTGTTGCGGAGTTTTATCGGTATCGCGATACAGCTCCTCATACGTCAGCTTCTCCTGAACCATGCGGTAGATGTCTCCCCAATCGGGCAGACCACCCAGGTTGCGGTCGTCAATGAAGAGGTCCGCTTTCACCTTGCGCGAGAAGCCGTGATGGGCGGCATCCTCTTCGGGATAGTCCCGGTTGATGGCATAAAACTCCACGCCCCGTTCCCTGCACCATTCCACGGCCTCGTCCAGCAGCTTTCCTTCACGTACGGTCCACAGTATCAGGCGGTGGCGGTCTTTAATCAGCATCTTCAGCGTATCGGTGGCAAAAGGGATTTCGTTCCCTATTTTAGGGTAGCGGTGCTCTACGATTGTGCCGTCAAAATCAATGGCGATAGTCATGATGCTTATGTATTGCTTTAAAAACGGTAACTTGTTCCTATGGAAGCTCCTAAGACAAACGTATATTCTCCGCTTGTGTAGGTACGTGCCGAAGGAGTAATCTTGCCGTTATAACCTCTCAGATACTCTTCCGCGAAGATGTTCCAGCGGTCGTTCAGCTTGAAACTCTGTTGCAGACCGCCCTGGATGCCGAAATAATTCTTGTCTTCCATTTCGTGGTGCGTATAGACGATACCGGCAAAGGCGTTGAGGTCGAATATGCGGTTTTCGCTATAATTGCCTATCATGTTGGTAAGGTTCAGCATGTAGTCGGCGGTGACAGACAGCGGATATACACCCCCGTGCTGATACGCATACCGTCCAATCTCGATGCTTCCTCTTACGGCAGACAGCGGCGTATACTGGCGTCCCACACCCAGGCTTACCTGTTGTCCCAGCATATCGGGAATATCCTTCATCTTCACGCCTGCGGTGCGCATGGGGAAGTTGGTTCCCACGGTGGCATACGCAAAGTTATAAGGCTGGAAGAAGCCGCGTTTGGCATCGAAGTCGGCCTTTCTTCTACGGTACTGCACACCGAACATCACGCCTACATTCTGCATGTGTCTGTCCTGTGTGATGCCGCTCTTGAACGGTTGCGTATAGAAACTCTTGCTGTATCGCGCCTCACCCGTGATACCGATTTGGTCTGACAGGAAATATACCAGTTGCATAGACCCCGTAGGACCGTGGAATGTACGAAGCTTCTTGGCATAGTCGCTGCTTCTGTGCGCCAGTGCTCCGAATTCGTAGCCGGCGGAAAGGTTCACTTCCAGTCTCGGGTCTTCCACACTCGGCGAAATCAGCGTATTCAGGTTCACCAGCACTTCCGCTCTGCCGCCTCCATACACTTCCTCGCTCTTGAAGTTGTCCGAATTAAATGTATAGTGGAAACCGCCGAAGCCGCTGATGCGCCATCCCAGCGGCATGAACCATTTACCTATCGCTAGTGAAGCGGCAGGACCCAACGGTTGCAGCGCCGGCAGGTTGTTGCGCACGGGCTTTCCGAAATCACCCTGCGTACCGATAGCCGCTTCTATGAACATATTATCGCCCATATCTTCCGATTTCATCCTGATGGGAAGACCGGTAAAGCGGTAGGTCAGTCCGGTGTACACGCCATATCCCACGTCATACCGTTTGGGGCAGTCCGCACCGTCTATTCCGTCGGTATAGAGATATAGTTTGGGTTCCACATACCAGTCCCAGTTTCTCGACAGATGATAGCGTGCCTGCAAGCCACCGTGCACTCCGCCGGCTATTTTGGCATCCATACCGTCGCGCTTGCTCACATAGCCGCCTATACCCAATACGGTATACAGGCTGATGTGTGCGCCGCTTTTGTACCCGCCGATATAATCGGACAGGTTGAACAGGTGATCCAGTTCGATGCCGCCCTGTTTCAGCTCATCGTTGAAGCCGCCCAGCAGAGACACCCGGTAGGAGTTGAATGAACTTACATCCTTAGTCAGGGCAATACCGCCGTTGAACCATGCCGGCAGTGAAGAACTGCCCCTCAGTTTGTTCACACCGCCCATTACCGACAGGGAGAAATTCTTGCCCGGCTGGCTGTTGTTCACTTCTCTTCCCTGCGGGATATACCGTTTCTGCAATACATAGTCCATTGCATTGAAAGGCCTTTCGGTGCTGTCCTTCTTCAGGCTGTCGTCCTGCGCATGGAGCATTTCCGGCATTGCCGTACATGTGCAGATGCACAGTGCCGGAATCATATATTTCAATTTCATTTTCAATCCTTATTATGGTTATAGGTTAGACATATCCATAGCTGCCTGTATGATATCCTCGTTAAATTCACCGTCGTTCTGTGCGGTAGCCACGAAGCTCTTGTCGCGTTTGAAACATTCGGACAGGGCAGTCACCGTATTCATGAACTCTATCTCACCCTCTCTGGCAGACAAGGTTGCTTTGAAGTACCAGGTCAGTGCGCTGTCCTGCGGCAGTTTGGCAAGCGAAGCCTTGGCGGCAGCGTTGCCGGCGCGGTTATCCAGCGCCATGTACATCACCACTTCGTTCTGGGGCGATGAGGCCTTGATGGTTTCAAAAGTCTTTTGTGCACGTTCTTTCTCTTCCGGAGTCGTTCCGCCCTGGAAGTAGCCGCCCAAAGCCCATGTATAGGCTTTCAGCAGGTCAAATTTGCTGTCCTCCGGCAGAATCTTCACCAATACGCTGGCGTGCTCGAAGTCTCCCTTCTTGATGTACATGCACAGTTGGTTGGTCACCACTTCCAGCCGGTTCACGATTTCCGTACGGCTTCCGTCGGCATTCATGCGCGAATAGTCGGTGGAGTGGATGCTCAGGTCTATCAGCGGTTCCAGTATGGAAGTATCCACGGTATCCCTCTCCAGGTAAGAAGCCGCCAGGTTGTTGCCGGCAAGCGCCCACGGATTTTTCTGTTCCAGCGATACTTCGTAGGCACGGCGGTACAGTGCTTCCAGCTCCTTTTCATCGGTTATCAGTTGGAACAACTTCCAGTATTCATAGCGTGTGTAATCACCTTTCAGACCTTTTTCTTTGTACAGTGCCATAACTTCCTCGTCAGTCGGTTCACGGTACACCTCATAAAGGCAGTTATAGTTCACCACGCGCAGTTCGTCCAGATAAGGCACGATGACGGTGGGATACCAGTCAAGTTGTTTCAGCGCTCTGCCTTGTGCCTCTATGCCTTTGTTCTTTGCCAGAATTTCTTTCACCTTGCCGGCTTCCGTGCTTTTGCCGTTGCGTTCCAGCAGTTTCACCACTTCTTCCCACGAAGCCACTTCGGCATGCGGGTTGCGGTAAACACGCTCCAGAATATATCGTGGCAGTGCAGATGTAATTTCCTGTTCTATCTTTCGTACACGTCTTTCGGCAAGGTTCAGGTTACTGTTGTAATGACCGTCCGGAGAAGCCGTACCTATTACGTGGAACTCCTTCAATACCGTACCCGGAGATTCGGCTATCTCTTTCAGCTTGTTTCTCAGCATGGCAAGGCTTTGCGCATTTTCGGGTGTGTCCGTCAGTTGGTCGGAGTTGATGAGGAAAGACAGTTGTATCTTGTCCGATGTATTTCTTTTCTCTATCTGCGCCCTTTCCTTGTGCTGCAACGGATCCATCTGCTCCGAGAAGAGGTTGTATTGCAGGAACTTCATCGGGCGTTTGGTCTGACACGTATTGATTTGGTACGTTCTGGAGTTCGATGCGCTGTAATCTTCCAGGTTCACGATGGCAAAGCAACTGTAGTTCCGGTTGGGGTCGGGCACGATGATGGTATCCGTCCAGTCCAGGTTCATGGCCCTTGTAGTCAGCGCTTCCGCTTTGATGTACGGACGCAGCGGGTCACGGTCCATGTCATAGCCCATTTTACGTTCCTGCGTCAGGGCATATTCCTTGCCGTCGTATACGGACGGGCGTGCAAAGGTTACCGTATCGTTCGTTTCGCAGTCCAGTACGTACGGCTGTATAATCAGTCGCGAGAAGCGGTTGCCGAAGTAAGGCGGCAGTTTGAAGGTATTGTACGGAATCAGCATGTTTCCGATCATCTTCGGCGCTGTCGGTTCCGGTTTCAGAACCAGCCGCATGGCGGTTACGGTCACACTCTCCAGCATCACTCCCTCGTCGATGCTCACATCTATTTTCATCTGATGTCTCACTTCTTTCAATACCGAGGGCGAGAGTCCCACTTTGAAAATCAGCGCACCGTTGTCCGGAACCAGTATCTCATAATATCCGTTCTCGTCGGTGGTTGTTTTCCCTTCCTGGTCCAGCAGCAATGTTTTCTCCTGGTCGTTGCTGTCCAGTATCTTCTTCATATCCTCGCCCACGGCTACGGTCTTGGCGGCATACACATCTACCGTCACGTCCGAGAAAGGCACTTTCCGGTTTTCGGCAATGTTATATACGGTACCCGATACCTTCACCATTTTCTGCGCCAGGGCAGTGCCGGTACCGCATCCCGCCACAACCAGAAGCAGGATCCATATTTTCAATCTTTCAGTAATCATTCTCCGTATTATTTAAAAATGTAAGTACACGAAATTCCCAGTCCCATGGGCATCACCTTGTGTCCGGTGGTGTTGTAGTCTCCCGGTGCGGGCAATCCCTTCTCGTAGCGTTTCTCCCTGTACCACATCAGTGATATTCCGGCGCTGAATTCTATGTTGAAGCGTTTGCCCAGCGGCAGTACATATCCGTACACCATTCCCGGGCCTACGGCATCGCCGAAGTGGTGTGTATCCGAGAATGTGGCGTCATACCTCATGCCCTGTATGCCCAGACCTATGAAGCTCTGCACCATTGCCCGTCCGCTCACCCAGTATCTCACTTGCGCTTCCGCACCTTTGATGCTGCAATCCAGCGGGTTCTGGTCAAGGCTGTAGAAAGCTCCCGCCATAACGCTGGTCCGGTTCGATGTCACCAGTTCCAGCGAGAAATTCGGAGTCAGGTTTCCCCAAAGCAGTGCGTTTGTTCTTCCGGCAATGAGCTGTGCCTGCGCATTACTTGCCGTGCATGCCAGTACAGCTATCACTATCAGCCTCGCCCATATACTTTTCTTTTTACAATCTTTTGTCATACGAATCTCTTATTTTTGTCTCTGACTGTACTTGTTTCTGATAGAGCTGAAGCGGTACACGAATCCTACGCGTATATCGCTCACTACGGGGTAGGGCAGGAAATGCCTGTCTCTGCTCTTTGTACGTATCAGGTGGTTATCTTCATATTTATATTTGTCATATTCGGCATAGGCTGCTCCCACGCTCAGACCCAGGTCCAGGTCTATTGCGCCCTGTTTGCATTTGTATACGGGCAGCTGCCATCCGCCGGTCAGTCCGGCATGGAACATATCGCCGGCGATGCCTTTTCCCCATGCTCCGGCAAACTTGCTGTATCCGGCATAGAAGCCCCAGTAGTAGGTACGCCAGAACTTGGGTATTCTGGACTGTCCCGTCTTTACGGTAAAGGAAGGTTTGGCATATCTTTTCACTTCCAGTCTGTAATCGTTGATTTTCATCTGTATGCGTTCGTTCATACTGATTTTGGCGTTGCCGTTCCATTTGGCGCCTATGCCCACTACCCACCGGTTGTCGGTAGAACTTGAAAGGTCAAATTCCACTTTGGCATTCGGCAACAGCAACAGCCAGTCCATTGCATTGGTTTCAAACGCCCACCGTTCTTTGGGCGAAATCTTTTCGGAGGTTTTCTGTTGGGCGTATGCTCGGACGCTTATCGCGCCCAGCATAGCCAGAAACAGAAACAGTACCTTTGTCCTATTTGTCATCAGTTGTCAATGTTTAGTTCTATATTCTGTATATCAGAAGTTGTAGGTCAGTCCGGCAGTCAGTGCTACCGCACCTTCCCCTTTCTTTCCGCTGGCGCATCCGTCCAGCTTGTCCCCTACGAGATTACCTTTTAGCTCGACATTGATGTCCAGATGTTCCGATACCTTAAAGCGGTTCAGTACACCTACGGTAAGCACACCTGTGGTGGTATTCAGTCCGGGAGCGTTGGCCACACCGCCGCCCACCAGCGGAATGAGGCTGTATGTACGTTCTTCGTTCACACCGCACCACCAGTTCAGCACGTCCACCATGATGTCGGCATGATACATCATGAAATTCCACGATTCGCTTCTACCGTTCTTGGCTTCGCCCGAAGCGTGCATTCCGCTTATCTGCAATCTGGCGCCTAATACGGGAGTAATCCATTTACCGCCGCTTACGTCACCCGTAATGGAAATGCGGTTTCCGAATTTTGCGTGCATGTCATAATCGCCTACGTATACTCCGGTTCCAACCGAACCGCTTACAAACCATTTCTCATTGGCCGGATAGGCCTCCATTTTGCCTTGTGCGGCAACGGTAGTCCCTGCCGAAGCAAGAACTACCGCTGCCAATATCCAAGGTCTTAGACTAAAAAAATGTTTCATTATTTCGAAGTAATTGTTATTCTGCCATTTGGGCTTTCAGGTACAACTTTTTTGCGAACTTCATATCATGTTCCACCATGATTCTTACAAGTTCCGGGAAGCTGGTCTTTGTCGGGTTCCAACCCAGCAGCGTCTTGGCTTTAGTCGGGTCACCCAGCAGTTGTTCCACTTCGCAGGGACGGAAATATTTCGGATCCACTTCCACCACTGCCTTTCCGGTTTTCACGTCAATACCCTTCTCGTTCACGCCTTCGCCTTCCCAGCGCAGTTCTATGCCAGCTTCCTTAAAGGCAAGTGTGGCAAACTCGCGTACGGTGTGCATCTCTCCGGTGGCAATCACGAAATCTTCTGGTTTGTCGTGTTGCAGGATAAGCCACATACATTCCACATAGTCTTTGGCATATCCCCAGTCGCGGCGTGCATCCAGATTACCCAGATACAGCTTGTCCTGGAATCCCTGTGCAATGCGTGCGGCAGCCAATGTAATTTTGCGTGTAACGAAAGTCTCGCCGCGGCGTTCGCTCTCATGGTTAAAGAGGATACCGTTCACGGCATACATGTCATAGCTTTCACGGTAGTTCTTCGTAATCCAGAAACCGTATTGCTTGGCTACGCCATACGGGCTGCGCGGATAGAACGGAGTCGTCTCTTTCTGCGGCACTTCCTGCACCTTACCGAACAGTTCCGAAGTAGATGCCTGATAAATTTTTGTCTTCTTCTCCATGCCCAAAATGCGCACGGCTTCCAGCATACGCAGCGTACCTACCGCATCGGCTTCCGCCGTATATTCGGGTACGTCGAACGAAACTTTCACGTGGCTCTGTGCGGCAAGATTATAAATTTCATCCGGCTGCACCTGCTGTATGATGCGGATGAGCGAGCTACTGTCCGTCATATCTCCATAGTGCAGGTTCACCAGGCGGTCTTTCTTCATGTCGCGTACCCATTCATCCAGGTACAGATGTTCGATACGTCCGGTATTGAACGAAGATGAACGGCGCAATATACCGTGAACTTCATAACCTTTGTCAATCAGAAATTCAGCCAGAAACGAACCGTCCTGTCCAGTAATACCGGAGATTAATGCTACTTTTTTCATTTTGTGTATTTTAAATAATAGATATTTTTGGTATGGATATATATAAAGTTTACTTCTTATGTTGATAAAAGCAAATCATATATATAATTAAGAGAGGAAAAATAAAAATCTCCTTGCATGTAGAGTACGCTACGCTACTGCCTGTCACATAAGCGGTTGTTACGGACAGGCAGATAATATAAGGAATATTTCTCCGGCAAAATTAAGTCAAATGTATTTGATAGCCAAGAAAAAAATGAAAAATGTATAAATTTATCATTTTTTTCCTGGCTTTTCTCAATCTGTCCGGTGATTGATGCAGATACCTTTCAGGTACCATTCGTACAACCGATGTATACCTTCGTCTATCTCCACCTTATGATGCCATCCCAGGTTGTGCAGTTTGGTTACATCCGTCAGCTTGCGCAGCGTGCCGTCCGGTTTGCTTGCATCCCATCTCAGTTCGCCCTTGAAGCCGATTTCCGCCATGATTTTTTCCGCCACTTCCCTGATGCTGAGTTCCTTTCCGGTTCCCACGTTGATGTGGCAGTTGCGTATCTCTTTCGAACCTGCCGCATACGTATCCTTGAAGTCTACGTTCAGCAACACATGTACGCTGGCATCCGCCATTTCTTCGCTCCAGAGGAATTCGCGCAGCGGCTTGCCCGTGCCCCACAGCGTAACGGCTTCCGGCGTAATTCCGAATTTTGCCAGCTTTGCCAGTATCTCCTCATCGGTGCAGCTTCCGTTCACACCCTCTACCGGGCGCAGGTCTATATCCTTGCGTACGGCATCCCAGTTGCCTTCGTTCAGGCATTTGGCAAGGTAAATCTTACGTATCATGGCGGGCAGCACATGGCTGTTCTCCAGGTGGAAGTTGTCGTTGGGTCCATACAGGTTGGTAGGCATCACCGCTATGTAGTTCGTGCCGTATTGCAGGTTGAAGCTTTCGCACATTTTCAGTCCGGCAATCTTGGCAATGGCATACGGTTCGTTGGTATATTCCAACGGCGATGTCAGCAGTACTTCCTCTTTCATCGGCTGCGGAGCTTCACGCGGATAGATACAGGTACTGCCTAGGAAGAGCAGCTTCTTCACTCCGTGCCTGAAGCTTTCACCAATCACATTCTGCTGTATCTGTAAGTTCCGGTAGATGAAGTCCGCCCTGTATTGCAGATTGGCCATGATGCCGCCCACGTGGGCGGCAGCCAATACCACGGCATCCGGTTTCTCTTCATCGAAGAATTTCTTTACAGCAACTCCATCCAACAGGTCCAGCTCCTTGTGGGAGCGGCCTGTCAGATTAGTATATCCTCTTTGCAGTAGGTTGTTCCAGATGGCGGAACCCACCAGTCCGTGATGGCCTGCTACAAAAATCTTAGCGTCTTTTTCCAACATAATTTATCAGGGATTATTCCTTTTCTTTTTCTTTCACTTCGCCGCGGCGTGCCTTTTCGGTGTAGCGCAGTTCCTTTTCAATGGTCATATCCTTGCCCAGACCATACGTATGCAGTCTTTCAGGTTCTATACCCACTTTCACGAGGAACTTCTTCAAGGCTTCGGCACGTTTCAGCGTCACCTTCTTGTTTATGGCTTCTCCGCCCGTATGGTCGGCATAGCCGCAGATGTCAATCTGTACTTCCGGATTCTCTTTCAGTGTTTTGGCAATGGTGAAGAGTTCGCGTGCATACTTGTCCGTATCCAGTTTCCACTTTCCGCGTTCAAAGTATACGGCGGGCAAGTCTTTCGGGAAACCTTTGCATACCACTACTTCCGGAGATTTTTCAAGCACTTTCTGTTCGATGTAGATAGTATCGTGCACCACTTTCGTAACGGTCTTTGTAGCGCGCTTCCACATAGGCAGATAGCCCGGAGCGTACATGATGTTGTCTTTCTTGCGTCCCTTGCTGTTACCTACCTTCCATATCAAACCAACCTGTGCCGTAATCATGCTGTTGTGTTTGGTGGTATTGATGGAGTTGATACCGTCGAAGTCCTGGTTGTTAATCCAAATCATACCTCCCTTCAACTGTACGTCGAAGTTGTGGTTTATCCGGTAACGTACGGCAAGGTCGCCTCCCAGTCCGAGATTAACCTTGTTGTCGAGCTTGTCGGCAAACTGTTCGTCGTTGGAGCGGTTCTTTACGGTAGACGAGAACTTCTGCAGGTAGATACCCGGTGCCAGCACCACAGCCCAGCGGCGGTCACCGTCGCTGCGGCGGAAGAGGTTCAGCAGGTTTACCTCTGCGTTCAGTCCGAAGTTCCATGAGTGAACCGAAGAATACAAATCCTTGTAGTAGCTTCCGCCTTCCGGAAAGTCCACGTTGTAGTAAGTGTTTCCGTTGGGCAGCAGTACGAAGTCGTCCTCGTAGCGTTGCGAACCGGCGCGGTTGCTTCCGTAGTCCACAGAGAGGCGTGCTCCGAAAATCGGATTGAACTGATAGCTTCCCTGCAAACCGAACATATAGCCTGCCCAGTTGTTGTTACCTCTGCTCACGGAACGGAAATCGCCTGCATAAAACGGCATTCCGATGTTCACTCCGATGCTCCACCGTGAGTAGTCTTTGTACAAAGTCTTTTTGTCAGGATAGTCCTTCCAGGGGTCGTCCACTTTGACCACCTCTTGTGCCATGGCTTCCATGCCCGGCAGAGCTGCCAGACAGAAACCGGCGATGATGTATTTCAGTGATTTCATAAACGCTTTGTTTTAAATGTTATTACCGGTTATTTCTTTTGCAACTCCACGCAGATATAGGCGGGTTCTCCATAGTTGATTCCGTCCTTGCGTGCCTGCAGTCCGATTACCACTTTGTAGCCGGTAAGGTCATCGGTTACGTGCGAGGGATCCAGAGCCAGGCCCATGGAAAGCGCTCCGTTATGCATGTCTACCTTTATGTAGTTTACCAGGTCCGGTTGCGGCTTTCCGGCTTCGTCATAAATAATGCCCAGGCTGTAAACAACCGGGATATTCTGGTTGCTTTCGTTTGCCGTTGAAGAGCCTAAAACTTCTGTTGCAAATACCGGCAGGTTATCTACGATTTGAATGATGTTTTTATCGACATTCTTCTCTTCTCCCAGCACAGCGTGTTTGTAGATGTCCTCTCCTGCAAATAAACTCAGTCCCAGGTCTGCTTTGGTGCGCACCACTTCTGTTCCCGATTTGAACTCATATGTAGTCTGGTCTTCGCTTTGGGCAGGCACGTAGCGTACACCCTTATAGCTTGTAGAGCGGTTGTTGTTGCTGTTTTCAAACTCAACGGCTACGGTAAACGGCATCTTGTGAGTCACCGGATCCACTGTAGGCAGTTCGCAAGTAGCCGTAACGGTGAATATGCCTTCGGCTGCATCTTTTACAGCGACTTTTTCTACTGTAAATGCCGGTCCTGCATCACCTGCTCCACGTGTAGGAATGGCTTCTCTGGAGTCGATGTGGAAGTAGCCTTCCAAAGCGGTCACTTCGTTAAGCACATCTGCCGGATTGATTTTCACATTTACATTCAGCTCATATTTGTTGCCTTCACGCGGCTTCAGTTCCACTTCCTCGTTACTGCTGTATTGCGGAATGATTACCATACTCTGGATGCGGTTAAACAAACGGTCAACTTTCTCTTCCAGTTCCGTGCACTTATTTTTCAGTTCGTTGATTTCTCCCTGCATCAGAGCCAGCTGATCCTTGATTTCTTTGGTTGCCTCTTCAATCAGCTTGTCCATTTCATCTTTGTTGGGCAGATTGTCTAACCGTGCATATACCGCTGCGAACATATTATCAATCTGTTCCTTGTTGTAGTAGTCGGCAAGCATGTTCTCCACTTCCGTAATTGTGACGAACTTATCTATTTTACCGTTCAGTTCATCATACTTCGTTTGTAAGTCGAGAATATCTTTCTGATTCTTCAATACATCGGCTTTCAGTTGTCCCAGGTCGGGCAATGCTGCGAGGGCGTCTTCCAGTCTTTTATAAATATCGTCTACACGTCCCGACAACGCATTATAATTATTATTCAGTGCCAGGAAGCCTGCATTCATCTTGCTTTCCAGTGCGCTTAACAGTCCAGCCTGCTGTGCCTGATTGTCCTTGAGTTGGAGAATATCATTGATATTCTTGTTCACGTAGGCTTGCAGTTCGTTCAGCATCTGTTTGATTTGGCTCAGGTCTGCCGGGGGCACGCTTCCGTTTTCAAGCGAATTCAGACGGTTTTCTATGTCGGCAATGGCATCGTCATAGAATTGTTTCATCTGTTCAACCTGTTTTTCCAAATCAGTTACACGTACTCCCAGTGCATCCAATTGTTTTTGCAGAGCACTGATGCGTGCCGTATGGTCTTTTACGATACCTTCCACATTACCCATTCTTTCATCCAGCTTTCCGTACAGCGATTCTATGGACAAATATTTCTCGTTAAGTTCTGCCACTTTGGCTTGCAGGTCTTTCAAGTCATTCTGGAGTTGTTCTACCAGTTTGGACAATTCGGGGTCTGTAGTGCCGCCACCATTGTTTATGTCTTTTATGGCGTCCCAAATTTTTTCTATTTGAGCATCATAATCGTCTATCAGCTTATTGATACGCTTGTCAAGCTCGTCATAGCGGGTGTTCAGGTTCTGAACCGTATCCTGCAGTTTGCTTACCGCATCGGAGATGCCTTCTAACTGTGTATCGATTTCATTGATTTTACCATCCACTTCGTTCTTTAAATTCAGAATGTCGTTTTTGGTATCTTCCCTCAGTTGTTCCAGATTCTGTGCATTTTCCTTTGCCGCATTATCCAGTTCTTCGAGTTTACCGTCTATTCTTTCGAGGTTATCGGTCAGTTTCTGGTTCAGCTCTTCCAATTGTTTCAGGGCATTTTCCAGCTTTTGCTTCTCTTCCAGTTGCGATTCTTTCAAATTGGCTATTTCTTCTTTCAAGTCACTGATAGCCTTTTCGGTTGCATTCTGCTTTTCCTGCAGGGATTGGTATTGCTCTTCAAGCTTCCGGATACGTCCGTCCAGTTCATTGTATTTGGCAGAAATCTCGGCATCGATTTCCTTGGACAGTTCCAGCAATTTCTTGTCGAATTCCTGTACTGCCTGTTCAATCATGTTCTTTATGTTCTGGTCATTCTCCTCCATTGCTTTCTGCAACTCGGCAATCTTTCCTTCCAGCTCATTTTTCGTAGTCTCCAGGTCTTTGATAAGCTTGCTGATGCTCTCCTTGAATTCGGCATGTTCCTTGGCTGCTTCCTGCAAGGTTATAATCTGCTTTTCAATCAGTTCGATTTTTTCCAGCAGATTGTTAACGTTAACATCGCCATTTTCAATCTGATTCCGAAGAATTTCGATTTGGCCGTCATAATCTTTCTGGCAGCCGGTCATTAAGATACAGCCGCTTCCTGTAAGCAACAACATAGCTGCGAACAGGGACATTGTTGAATTTCGTTTCATAATCACTAATGTTTTAAAGTAAAACGTTTGATATTTTGTTCTTCTTTCAAGCTACATACCAGCAGTGCACCGTTCCGTTCGGCAATGATATAGTCGTCCAGTCCTTCCACTACCACTTGTTTCTCTCCGGCAGTGTGCACAATACAGTTATGGCAGTTGTGCAGACTGATGTCATTCCCCACACCTGCATTTCCGTGTTCGTCCTGCGACAGCAGGGTTCTTAGCGAACCCCAGCTGCCCAAATCACTCCAGCCGAATTCGGCAGGCAGTGTATAGATGCTTTCCGCTTTCTCCATTACAGCGTAGTCTATGGATATTTTCTCACAAGTAGGGAAGAGTCTTTCTACAGTGCCAGTCTCTTGTGCTGTGTAGAAATCCCGGCTCATTTCGTCCATAATAGCAGCCAGGTCCGGAGTAAACTTGCGTATGGCATCGGTTATGGTATCCACGTTCCACACAAAAATGCCGGCATTCCAAAAGTAGCTGCCGTGGGCTACGTATTCTTTGGCAGTCTTCACATCCGGCTTTTCTTTGAAGGCGTCTACCTTGTATATTTCAGTACCGCTAATCTGTTCCGCCGCCTGTATATATCCGTATCCGGTTTCCGGACGGCTGGGTTTGATGCCTATCGTTACAATGGAATTGTTTGTGGCGGTAAAATCGAGTGCACAGCGCATTACCCGTTGAAACTCACCGGTGTTTATCACCAGTGCATCCGACGGAGTTACTACGATATTTGCCTGCGGATGCTGTTTCTTTATCTTCCAGCAGGCGTAGGCAATGCAGGGTGCCGTATTGCGGGCAGTCGGCTCTGCCAGGATGTTGCATTCGGGCAAATCGGGTAACTGTTCTTTTACAATATCCGTATATTTCTCGCTGGTCACTACCCAAAAGTTTTCCATTGGGCATAGTGGTGCAAATCGTTCTACGGTAAGCTGTATCAGTGACTTGCCGCATCCCATTACATCAATAAACTGTTTGGGATATTCAGGCGTACTCATCGGCCAGAATCGGCTTCCGATGCCGCCTGCCATGATTACGATATTAGTATCCATTTTTTGTTAATAGATATTAGTGATATGCAGTTTGCATTAATAAATAGTGTAATGTATGTTTGTGATATAAATATGGGTTATTTTGATAAGCATATCATTATACTTTATAAATATTGTCTGCGTAATTATATTTGATGATTTTATATTAAAAATAGCTGTATATTAATATAATGTTACGTAATATTGATATTAAGTATAGTAAAGTTCTTTATTCGTTTAAATGTCAATATTTAGCACTTCCTCTATGATTTTATGCATGTCATAGTATTTATATTCAGCCAAGCGTCCACCAAAAATTGTATTTTTCTCCTTTTTGGCTAAATTTTCATATTTGCGATATAAAGTATTATTTTTTTCATCATTTATTGGATAATAAGGTTCCATTCCATCTTTCCATTCTGTTGAAAATTCTTTAGTAATAACAGTCTTTGGAAATTTTTCTATTTCAAGACCAAACATTTCAAAATGTTTGTGCTCAATAATTCGTGTATATGGAATGTCACGTTCTGTATAGTTTACCACTGCATTTCCTTGATAGTTGGTAGTTTCAAGAACTTCTTCTTCAAATCTTACGGTACGATATTCCAATTTTCCAAATTGGTAGTCATAAAATTCATCTATTTTGCCTGTAAATACTATTTTATTTGCTATCTTTTCCCATTGAGTGCGATTTTCGAAAAAATTAATTCCAGTACGTGTTTCCACTCCATCTAGCAATCCATTGATTAGTTGATTATATCCTCCAATAGGAATTCCTTGATAACAATCATTAAAATAATTGTTATCAAAAATGAAACGTACAGGTAGCCTTTTTATAATAAAAGCTGGTAGTTCAGAACATTTGCGACCCCATTGTTTTTCTGTATAGCCTTTTATTAGCGATTCATATATGTCATTGCCGATGAGTATACGTGCCTGTTCTTCTAGATTACGGGGCTCTGTAATTCCTTCAGCATTCATTTGTGTCATAGCAATAGATTTTTGTTCTTCTATTTTAGCATGTGCTTCAGCAGGTGTTTTTACTCCCCATAGTTGATAAAAAGTATTCATATTGAAAGGCAAATTATAAAATTTACCTTTGTAATATGCAATTGGAGAATTGGTGTATCTGTTAAACTCAACGATAGAATTTACAAAATCCCAAACTTTTTTGTTAGATGTATGAAATATATGAGCTCCATATTTATGAACATTGATGCCTTCAATTTTTTCACAATATACATTACCTCCTAGATGTGGGCGCTTATCTATAACAAGACATTTTTTTCCTATTTTGTGAGCCCGATATGCAAAAGTTGAACCAAATAGGCCAGAGCCTACTATAAGATAATCATAATGTTTCATTTTATTTTTTTTATTATATAATTTCCTTTTTTATGGCTTCTATTAATGAAGCTTTATGTGATTCCCATTTTTTATATTTGTGTACTTTGGCTTTTTGTATCATTTCTTCCAAACTAGATATGTCATAAAGCACAAGCATATTGTATTTCTGTTCCATTAATTGTGCAATTTCTACTTGGTGGTTATCAACATGTTCTTTATATTTATATAGTCGTGGGACTATCAATAGCGCTTTGTCTTTTTGCATACATGAAATGATACTATTTACTCCTGCATGTGTTATGACTAACTCTGCCTCTTGTATATATTGGTTAAATTCATTTAAAGGAATTAACTCTACATGAGTAAATATTGGTTTTATATCATATATTGTACTTTGCATTACTATATCTTCTGGTCTATATATGCCTTTTTCTACAAGGTTGTTAAGAGCAATAATTAATCTCTTAAAGGGGAATTTTTGTGTACCCAAAGGAACGAAAATTTTGGCCATATCTATTTAAATTAATTTAGTAAACAGTTCCATGATATTCTGCATTGGGATATACGGAAAGCATTTCAGGCCATTGTACAAAAAACTTATCAGCAAATGGATATATCATTCTACCTGTTACAGATTCACTATTTAGTTTGGCGAAACTTTCTATATATATGATTTTTTTGCCTAAAATTTTTGCCCATTTACATGTAGGGTATGATGCACCTGCTCCAGTTGTAATTATAGTAGATGGATTTTCTTTTAATAAGTAAATCATGGATATTATAATATTATATGCAAACTTGAATGGAAACATCCATCCTCGTCTTTGTTGTTGTATTAAATAATAATGAGGATACTGTTCAACAATTTGAACTGTAGATGGATTTTTTTCTGTTACAATATAAAAATTAATATCATCTAAAGCAGGTATTAATTGCATTAGTTCCATAAAATGCCCTCCCGTAGATGATACCATACAAACTTTTTTATGGCTCATAGTATGTAATAAAAATAGATATTCTAATAATATTAATCACTTATTGTTTAATATATCTTTTACAGATTTTTTTAAAAAGTCTGGAAAAAAATATACTAAATCCGTATGGTTTGTATAGTTGCTTATATCTTCTACTGTTTTTATGTTTTTTGCTTTTAGGTCAGCAAGCATTTCTTTAATATGTTCTTTGTATGTGTGTTCTTCTGTAGAATAGTGGATATAAACTTTTTTTGGCAACCATAGTGCATGATTTATTTTTTCTCTTAAACGATTGTTTAATTTAATTTTAGCCTCTTCTGTATCATTACCACATAATATAACTTGTAAATTATCATATTTTTTTTCCTGAGTCAAATAGTCGCTTAAAAAATATTGCGGGGCGGCAATACATACATTTACATTTGGAAACATTAAACTAAAATTAAGCGCTGTATATCCACCTTTACTTGAACCAAAAAATATTAATGTTTTTGGTTTAGAAATGTCTATTTTTTCTTGAATAAGATGTCTTACATTTTCTTCGACGCCTGGTTTTATTAGGTAATTTCCTTTATCATAACCACCAATATCATCCAATAAAAATAATTTGTTTATATTGATTTTTTTTAATGTTCTTACGTAGTTATATTTAGCCCCTTTTCCAGCGAATGCAGGGAAGCAAACTGCCAATGCATCTTGCCCTTCTTTTTTTTTGTTTTTTTGAAAAAACATGTATTTCACTCTGTTTTCTCCACTACTGAATGTCTTTTCTCGAATTTTCGTTGAAAAAATAGTGTAAAGTCTGTTTATAGCTCTACTCCAAATTTTTTTTGTTGATAGGTTCATGATTTTTTTGAATATGTGGGATTTTGTCTATCTTCTAGCACTTGTCTATAATGTAAAATTTTCTCTAAACCTATAAATAGATTACTTTTATTTTTACTACACTCTTTTAAGATGTGTAGTAAGTAATATATTCCAAACTGTTTTGCTTTAGCAATAAAATAAAGTACAGAAACCTGAAATTTATTACATCCATGTGCCCTTAAATAATTATTAGTTCGTAAAGTAGCTTGAAATTTAGCTTCATACCTGTCTTTACTTATTATTGTGGTTATACTTCCTGAAGATACAGTACAAATATATAATTCATGTTCATCTACTTCTATATTTTTTGCTTCCACACCACTTCTGACTGCAAACCACATGTCGTTACCTGCTAGTCTTTCTTCATATTTTATTTTATTTTTTTCAATGAAACTACGCTTATACATTTTCCCCCAAGGTGTTAAGTACATACAACGTAAATAGCGTTCATCTTTAGTCTTCTTATAGTTGGTAATAAGAGATTTTATATGTATATCACGATGAGCGCGTTCTCCTGTTTCACTAATTTGACTACTTATGTTGAAAAATATAATGTCAGCACTACTTTTTACATACTTATTAAAAAGAGTAGTTAGATTGTTTGTAAAGAAATCATCGGAATCAGCAAAAATCAGCCAATCACCAATTGCATATTTTAATCCTGTATTACGTGCACCACCTGCTGTTTTTCCTTCATTTTGATATAATTCAAAATTGAATTCATTGAGTAATTTTACAACAGACTTGTATTCATTTTCATTACTATAATCATCTATTACAATAATTTGAGCTTTTAATGATATAGGAATTGATTTTAATAATCTTTTTAAAAGTAAAGAAGAATTATGATGAGGAATAATGATTGATAATTTCATGATTATGTCCAATTAGATTTATTTATTTTTATCCAAAGAGTTGGTATTAGACATCTTACAAAAGCTGTAATTGTGCATATAATAGCTTTAATTACGCCATAATGTTTTTGATTAAAATAGAAAACTTCTTTAGGGGGATATCCTGTCGGTTGGAAAAGGGCTTTCCATCTTTTGAAAAATGAAACTTCAGGATCACACCATTGCATAATACGTTCGTGACGGTCACACTCACCAACAGGAATTCCTAATTGATATATTGGAATTCCTGCTTTATTTGCCCGCATACCATAATCTAAGTCTCCTAAACTATGGTGAAAATATGGGTCATTAAATCCGATCAGTTCATGTACATAGTGAGGTATTAATACTATATTTCCATTGAAAGTTTCACATTTTTGGAGTTTTCCGTTCAAAGGTACAAGCTTTTTGTTTATTCTTCCGCCATAAGTATGAATTTTTTTACTTTTTGTATCAATTGTTGGCCCTACAATAATAGCTTTATCTCTTTGACTTTCAGAGGTTGTAATGAGGGAACTTAACATATGTGGATATGTATTGGTATCATCATTTAGCCAAAGGTAGTAATCGTATTTTTGTATTTTTGTAGCGGTATTCCATGCTGTCCACATGCCCCGATTCCAAAAAAGATTTTGATATCCTTTTATGATGTAAACTTGTGGAAATTTTTCATGAATAGCATTAGAAGTTCCATCTGTGCAACCATCATCAGTAAGATAAACTTGTACTTTGTATTTATCAGTTATATCCTGCTGAAAAAGCATTTCCAAACACTTTAATGTTTTTTCTTTCCGGTTATATACAGTTAGGAGAATTGCTATTGATTTTATCATGATATATATGTTTATAGAAATGTTATAAAATCATATTTTTTTGATAAAATGAGCCGGATTTCCAGCCCAAATTTCTCCAGAGGGGATTGACTTTGTAACTACAGAACCAGCTCCGATAATACTATTATCTCCGATACTGACTCCTTTTAATATGATACAATGGGCTCCTATAAAAACATCATTTCCAATTGTGACAGGTGCAGTCTTTCGTTGTTGAAGATCTTCTTTACTTCGTCTTATTTCTGCATTAAGAGAATGGAAATCACTAGTATAAATACAAGTCCCCCCCCCAATTTTGACATTGTTCAATATTTTTATGTTTGCCATAGCAATTAGAGCTGTTTGTGAAATACCAACATTATTACCAATTTCTATTGAACAATTTGGGTATACAACAAATGTACATTTTTGATATGTTCCAATTGGATTTCCATCTATAGTATTATGAATAGATAGTTTTTTCCCTATGAACATTTTTCCACCACTAAAAACGTTGACATAGGGAATACCTGTTGATTTAAAGGATGAAAATTCAACCCCATTAGCTTTTAATACATAAAAACAACCCAGTTGACTAAAAAACTTACTCGTTATTCTTTTTAACTTTCTTATGGCACGATATAAAAAAACAACCATGAATAATATATATATTATAAATATCTTTTTACGCAATCTCCAATAATTTCTATTACCTACCAAATAAATATTTGCTCAATATTGGACTAACACGAAGGATGTTTGAAATTATAAGACACCCACCTATTACTATTAATGAAACCAATAAAGACAACACAATTTCCAATAGGAAATTAGGTCGATATAAGGATAAAAAACTACCAATAGAAGGTAAAACCGGAAGTAGTATAAAATGGATTAAATAAATATCCAAGGTTCGAGTCCCAATATATTGTAATGACTGTCCTATAATTGTATTCCGTGAAAAGCTATCTTTATAAAAACGGAAAAACATTAATACTATTATTACAAGAGAATATATAGCGACTAAACGTATAACATGCTCTACAGGTAATGAAAAATTATGAAATTTCAAACATTCCAATGAGCATACAACAGATATAATAATTATGAAAAGGGAAAAGTTTTTTGAGTCGAAAATATTTTCTATCTGTCCCCAATAATGACGTGCTAAAATGCCAACTATAAAAAATTGCAGATATTTTATAGTCTGAGTAAGGCTTGAATAATCCCAGAAAGGAGTATTGAAATTAAACTTCGAAGGCATAAAAAGCATAAAATACAGCAAAACGGCGATACACCAAAAAATAATAAATACAGTATCCCATTTTATTTTTCTACTTTTACTAAACTTATTTAGAACAATCTGAATTGTATAATAGAACAAAAATAAGTGTAGTAAAGACCATGTAAACCAATATCCTCCCTTGGCTGGAGTTGAAAGAAACTCAACCATCGTTACAAAAATATTTTCATGTCTTATGGACACACATAATATAAAAAATATAATTGTCGGTAAAAGTTGAATTCTTACCTTCTTTGCAACTAAACTTATGTATTTCTTAATACTCCATTCAAATGTTGGCTTATAAACAAGAAAACCACTGACAAAGAAAAATAATAGCATTCTAAAAAGTAATAAAAAAGGAGTTGACGAACTACTATTATCAAGTTGACAGAAGCTCTGGGTTGAAACATGAAACATTACAACTAAAATCATAGTAAACCCTCGCATTGCATCCAACCATTCAATTCTTGTTTTTTTCTGACTCTGTATCATATTAAAACTTAATTTATACGAACTATTTATTCGTTCAACTCACATGACTATTTTAACATTGATTTAAACCAACATTTAAACTCCACATTTGTCATACTTCTAAAATACGGTGAAAAGCACATAGAAATCATAATCCAAAGTATAAGATAAGTTATATTAAAAAGTGTAAATTCTTCAATCCATGAATATATCCAACGGAAAAGTACAAACAGTGCAATTATCTTTATATAATTATTATTAGAGTTGAATATTGCCAAATATGATGATTTCAAGAAAATAAGCATATATAAAAACAAACCTATACCCCCCATATACGTAAAAACATTTAAAATACAAGTTTCAGAACCAGGTCTTTCCCCTTTTAACATACCTCCCATAGCTTCATCTACAGCATCACCGAACATTAGAGATTGGTATCCCCGAGCAAGTGAATGTCCTTGTATTACATAATTATTATTTATGGCAGAACCTAAAACTTCTGCATATATAAGAGTACGTGTATCATATAAAGCAGAACCACTTGTTTCTTTATCTGATTTGAAAATTTCATATTTTTGGCTTAAACTAAGTTCTTCATCAATATTTAATATATTAAATGTATCGGTTACAGCTAAAACAAAAAATATAATTGGCAGAAAACTGAAAACAAAAAAAACTATTTTTAAATATTTTAATAGTATTATTCTACTATATTTGTATGTAAACAATAAACCTATAATTAAAGCAACTGAAAATCGTATAGTACAACTCCTTGAAGCCCATCCTAATGTAAATGTAACTACAAAAGCAAGGATAGTAATGATTTTCCACTTTTTAGGCAATAACTTATAAAATAAAGCACAGAAGCAAAATGGAGTAAGATAATTTCCCCAAGCATCTGAATATATAAATGGAGACAAGCATAATAGTAAAATCAAAGCTTTTTTAAACCAGACTTTTAAAACCATATTTACTCTTGCCGGATCTATAAATACATATATAGACAAAGGCATTAGAAAGACCATTGTATTTCGGACTAAATACTTATAGTGCCAATAATTTTCAGACATGTATATCCCATACAAAAAAGATAAAACTACATAAATTAGGAATAATGACACTATTTTATTTTTTATTTCCCTATTACCTATTTTATAGAAGTTATATAAAATAAGAGCTTGAAGAAGCCACCAAAAAAATGTGTTATTCACTATTGTCATACTCAAAGAGCTCCATTGCAACACAGAATAAACACTGATTAACAATATTGAGTATGATAAAAATTTAATCGAATTAAGCATTCTATTTATTTATAAATCCCCGTTCCCAATTTATATCTTTCTTTATAACCTGTGCCGGAGAACCTACATTGAGAGTTTTAGTTGCTATGCTTTTTGTTACAAGTGCTTTCATGCCTACAACAGCACCATCGCCAATTGACACACCCTTCAGAATAGATACCCACTTACCTAACCATACATGCTTACCTATAACAATAGGTGCAGATGAATTTATCAGATTTTCTTGATTATCATAAATACCATGTGTGTCTGTAGCCCAAATATCAACATACTCAGCAAGCATACAGTCATCTCCGATTGTAACATAATTATCTTTCCCCATACAAGCTATATAGGCACTTCCTGTTGTTACCCCATCGCCTATAACAACTTTACAATTATTTCCTCTTACAACAATTCTGAGTTTTGCAAGATAGCCCCCCTTACCGATTTCAACTATATTATTTTCACCAAAAATTTTTATCTCGCCTCGTAGATAACGGCTTCCGTTTATTAATAACTTATTATTATGTCCTTCGATATGCATATCCAAATGACTCATATAAGCATTATGCAGTTCCACAGAACAGCCTTTTCCTATAAAGACATGATTTAAAACAAAGACAGAATTATGTGCTTTTAATCTTTTGATGAACAATATCTTTATTGCTGTAAATAGTTTCAATATTATCTGTAACATATTTCACCAATAACAATTATCTTCAACCAACTGGGAGTTCTTCGATTTTAAATTATCACCAGGTCTTACCCATGCATCATTCATTAGATTTGAATAACTTCCATATGGTATACCCCACTCCTTTACACCATAATTAGGATTCTCCCATCTTCTTCCTCGTATACCGAAAACCAACTGTAATGCGCCACCAATATGAAAGGCTTTTTTCCCTAATCGTTTTACATGTGCAGCAAGAGGAAATCCGTAAGCACCACAACCGATAAGACATATATCATAATCATGTTTATCTATCTCGGCTTTCATCCAATCCAAAGCATCAAACCAACTTTGAAACTGTTCTCCTCCTCCAAGGCTTTGCACTGCTTTTATGGTTATCAAATCAAAGTCAGGCAATAATCCCGAAGCAAAAATTTCATTTCTTCGTTTATATTGTTTTTCTATTACTTCGGTAAATGGATGAATCACCAAAACTTTTTTCCCTTTCAAAGAATGTGTCCATGGCTTTTTACTCCAAAACGGTTCTAACAATCTTAAATGAACCCTCTCAACTCCGTCTAATCTATCTTCATACAATGACTCATGTTGATCCCAACATCCTAACAAATCCAATTGTTTGGTATCTTCAAGCATCATTTCGCTAAATCGAGATAAATTATCTGGCGTAGCAGGATAAAAACCACTCCATTGGCACATATTACGAACGACAATATCCGTCCACCACCACTCGGGAGCGCGTCCTGTTATAAATTTAAAAAAATTACTATGATTTTTAATTCCTAGAAAATTAGTCATGCAAAGTAACTCTGTTGCACCATATCGTGCGATCATGCATGGCTTGTTATTTTCTAATAATGTGCGAATTTGTACGCTAGCTTCTTCAGGGTTGTTACAACATGGTAATGTGTGTGAAAATTCGCAGCCTTGCATCTTCAAGACAATTTTGCGAATACCTCTCATTATTTTATATGTATATTGATCCATTATTTCATGTATTTTCTATGTCCTCCAAATTTTCCTTTCAATCCATTAATAAAAGCTCGATTGAAGAGTATGATCCAATCAGGACGAAAAGGGAAGAAGAGGAAGAACCAGTTGTATAAAAGAAATTCTTTGATTATCTGTATATAATTACCTGTTAGTTTATAATTGTATATTGCGTTACAACAACGACAATACATTTTCCATTTATTATTAACAAAAATAACCTTTTTTGTGCCAAAGAAAAAAGATTTGCTATGTTGTGCTCGATTTCTAGGATGATAATGTATTGCTTTACATATAATAGAGGGAGGCATACCTTTTTTTCGTCCTCGAATATCATAATTAATTTCATCCCCCCATATAAACATTTCTTTTTGTGGATAACCTACGGCCTCAATATATTTTTTACTGTAAAGAATGCCATTAAAAGGATTGGCTCTATTGGGAATTATTTTATTTTTATCAGCATATTTATTGATATAAATATCACATAATTCCCCATCACCAAAAGCCATAGAGTTGTGATCTTTTATATCTATAACTAATGGGGAAAGGTACTCTCCGATATTTCTGTGAGATAAAAGTTCTTTAAGGCAATCTGGATGAGGTTCACCGTCGTCATCCATAACCCAATAATAATCATATGGCCCATCTTGGTAAGCTCGTTTTAGTCCTTCATGAAACCCCATGGAGCCACCTCCATTGATCGGCAGTTGGATATATTTAAGAGAAATCCCATTATACATTTCTTCGTTTGTTACTATGCCTTTTTCTTTTAAAAAATTATCAGTTCCATCTGTAGAATGATTGTCAATTATATATATAACTGTAGGATGAAACTTTTGTGAACATATAGCTTCAATACAATGAATAAGAAACTCTTTTCTGTTAAATGTGACTACGATTGCTGCAACTTGTATCATACGGTGTAAAATCGATTAAATAATTTATTGATAAGATATATCCAAAGACCTGAGGCAAATCGGTATCTTATTTTATCTTTGAATTGTATGCGAGTAAACGAAGAATAACTTAATTTCATTTTTTTCATTTGGTAAGCGCATTTGTTCGAAAGACGCTTGGCTTCTGTAGAATTATGTTGTCGTATGGCGGCCGTTATACCCTTTGAAAGATTATAAAAATATTCTTGCTGTTGATAACATTGTATTTTAGGGTTGGAAAAGTGACTATTGGTTTCTTTCAGTTTGTCTGCCATGTATTCATATTCGGATGGTTTACGTTTTATAAACGAAATGCTATTACCAAAGGACATGCGATAGTTGTATAGAGCATATGGTGCAATTTTTACCTCTTGTGCATACATGCAGAATTGATTTGTAAAAACTTCATCTTCTTTTACACGTAGTAATTCATCAAATCGCAGATGATTTTGTTCTATGATATCTCGACGGAATAGTTTATTGCATGTGAAACCATATATGAAACTATGCATTTTATTCTCCATGGTGTAATAGAGGATATCATAATATTCTTGTTTGTTATGACTATGTCTAGCTCCATGAATATTTACAATAAAATCACCATCTCCAAAATAGGAACGAAACCCATAATATATTAATGGACATTCATCACTACTTTGAACGTGTAGAATTTGAAGGGTCTCAGGCTCTAGCCAATCATCACTATCTAAAAATAAAATATATTTTCCTTGAGCATGCTCTAAACCTGTATTACGTGCTTTACTTGGCCCACCATTTTCTTGATCGATTACTTGTATGCAAGAATGTTTTTTTGCATATTCTTTGCATATAGTAAGTGATTTGTCTTTTGAACCATCATTTACTAACAAAAGTTCAAAATCTTTAAACTCTTGATGGAGTACACTATCTATGCATTGATGTATGTATTGTTCAGTGTTATAGACAGGAACTATGATACTGAAATAATATTTTTTCATACAATTTTTTTATAGAATTGATAAGCAAATAACGTAGAAGGAATATGTGAGAGAATAGCTGCAGCATATCGTATTCTACCAACTTTGGTTTTTAAAATAAAAATAAGTGGAAGTTTTTTTATGTAATGGTGAATAGACCTAATAAAGTTGAGTTTTTCATTTTTATTTTTTGGGGATTTTATTACTTCCAAAAGAAGTATCATTGATAAGAAAAGAGTAAGTTCATCCATCATTTTGATAGCAGATGATGATTTTAGAATTACATCTCTTCGAATTTCTGTATAAATATTTAAAAATTGTATCATATTATAATGACGTTTAGGAGCATTAGTTAGCCCTTCACCTGTATAACGATAATTATATATTATATCGGATATGAAATTTATGTCTTGTGCTGCTATCGTAGCTTGAAGAAGAAATACTGTATCCTCTCCCCATGAAAGCTTTTCCATGAATGAAAGCTTTTGTGCTTTTAAAAAATCGTGGCGAAAAAGAACAGCCCATGGAGTACGAAAAAAAGAATTACGTACTGTGTATGTTTCAAGTGGCTGCTTACTGTATAAACTGATTGGTGCCCATTCACCTTTTATGTTACCATTAGTGTATATTTCTCTGTAGCCACAAATGTTAATGTCTGCTAAATGTCCGTTTTTAAAACATTCAAGAAAATTAGGTTCAATCCAGTCATCTGAATCAATACAAGTTATATACATTCCTCGAGCTTCTTTCAGTCCATGATTGCGTGCATTGCTAACTCCTGCGTTGTCTTGATAAATATAGCGAATCCTAGAGTCGTTTTTGGCTGCTTCTCTACAGATTCCAGCAGTATTATCTTTACTACCATCATCAATGAGTATTAATTCCCAATCAGATATACTCTGTGCAATGACAGAATCTATGAGTTTATGTATGTATTTTTCCGCATTGTAGCAAGGAACTATAATGGAGAAAAAAATCTTATCTTTGATACTCAGGAAGTGTGTCATGATTGAAAGAACGATATGGTGAATAAATCAATGCTGGTTTAGCTATTCTAATTTTTATGCATAGTTTTTTTATGATTGTAAGTATGCAGTCTACTTTTCCTATATTTTTTTTTATAACAAGAGGGGTATTTCTCCATGGAGACATATTTTTGTATTTGATATATTCGGTAGTAAAAGGATGCCTACATCCTATCATCCAAGGTTTAAGTGCTTCTGTAAAATGTAGAATTAAAGGATTTTGACTTGCTGTCATCATCTCATTAATGTAATTTGTTCTTGCTAATATCTCATTTGCTTTGTGATACATATGGGCTTGCACATTGTATTTAAAAGATAATTTAGCCCAAAGTTTTTGCGTAACAACGTTTAATGCATCTTGATCAGGATAAATAACTTTATCACAATTTTCATTTACATACTGTATACAAGCTTCTCCTATTTTTGCTTTGCGCCAATAATCTAAATTTATGAGTAGTACACCGGAATTGTAATAACCACATAGGGGAAGTAGGTTTGTGCGGTTATAGTTGCGAATATCATCACAGCTTTGGTCGAGTACAGCTCCAAGAGCTTTATCGGTTATATCTATTTCCCATATTTCTTGCAGGTTACCCCGTACTATAATGTCAGAATCAAGATAAAGAATTTTGGAAATATTTTTAGGAAGAATGTTCGCCATTAAAAGTCGATAATATATGGAAATGCGAAAACGATTATTTACGGGAACATTACCAAGTAGGGAACTGTTGACATCGTAAAAATCTATTTTTTGTCCGTATGTTTCGACCAGATATTTTATCTCCGCCTTTTTACTAGATGATACTCCCTCGGTTAAAATATGAAAAAAAAGGTGGTTGCATTTATTGTTGTAACAAATAGAAAATATAGTAATACCACATGGCATAACATAATTCTCATCTGTACATAATATGATGTGTATCATTTTTTTATGATTTATTATATTGCTATTGTTTTCCTAATAAAAAGGTTCGAATGTATGGTATTTCATCTATAATCTTAGCAATGCCATAAGCAATGAATGATTGTAATATGGCTATACCCAATGCTTCTATATTGATAAGGGCATGAGTATAACAATTTGTCCATTCAAAATTATTAGTAAAAAAGAAAAGTGGCAATAAATATAGTGCTAATGTGTATTTACCCATTTCCGAAAGATACCATTTAAAAGGTTTGGCTAAATGGATTTGTTTGAAAAAAGTGTAGAATACAATGCAGGCTGTATAGGAGCAAATAAATAATGCTACTAAATTAGCAAGGCTTAAGAATTTATCTCCATTGGGTTCTATAGGAAAAAATTTCCACATAATACAAAGTAGTATTGCAGAAGAACCATATATATGTTTTTGTGTAATAAACAATTCTAGATTGTTGTATTTTGAAAGGTAATGTCCAAACATGAATGAAGCAAAATAGATAGTATAAACAACAACATAATATTGTTTGCATACAAGTCCTATGCTTAAACCTATAAGGCATATTAAGCTATAAACTTTGAGTTCTTGATTTTTACTCCTCCCCATTGTTAATTTATAATATAATAAGTATATTATATTATAAATAAATAATAGCGGGAGAAACCAATAATTTAGGTTCGGTATAAAATAAAACTTATTTATAAGCTCTTTAATATTTGTGGGATAGCTATTTTTTATAAAATAGGGAGCGATGAGTAGCCAAAACAAATAGGGGACTAAAAGAGATACAGCTCTTTTCTTTAGAAAAAAAACAGCTCCTTTTTCTTTGATTTTATTTGTTTTATATGCTAAAAATCCAGAAACAAAAAAGAATAAGGACATATGGAATGAATATATCATTTCACAAAATGGATAATGTGTTCCTGCTGGAGCTTTTGCAATAAATATGTGTCCTAATAATACCATTAAGATTGCAAAACCTTTTAGATAGTCAATATGTTCGACTCGTTGCATAATTTGTTATATACTTGCTTTTAAAAAATCTTGTGATGCACTTCGTAATATATTTAGCTTTTTATTAACGAGATTATAATTTATACTTGTAAATTGAGGAGATGCTGTTTTGTCAACCATTCGTTCTGTTAAACCTAATTTGTTTAATAATTCCTCAGAACGCCCATCTGCGCCATCATTGAGATAAAGTGTGTAAAATGGTACTTCATTTATAATAGAGAATGCAGTACCATGAAAAGATGTTGTAATTACACATTGTGAATTGTGTATGAGTGAAATAAACTCAGAAGGAGATACAATGGCTTTTTCCACTCCTTTACGAAAACTACTGTTCCAAAAATCAACATTTAATATTTTACATTCATGACCTATTTGGTTAGATATTTCTGTTGCTATGCGAAATACATTCTCATCCTCACGTGCTTGATATGTCACTATGTATTTATCTGTTCGGATAGGAATTTGCCATTTGTGCCAAATTTTTGGGTCGACCATTAGGGATGGATCAAGAACAACTGAAATTTTTAGTTTAGTTTCTATATTGGAGATTTGTTGAGCAAGATGACTTTCACGCACTGATATTGCAGAAAAATCATATATCTTTTTTTGCAGTATATTTTTTATATCTTTATCAAGGACTTTGTCACCAGCGCTTGCTGCATAGAGAATAAGTTTTCCTTTAAATCCTTCAATGTCACCAAACCATACAGAATCTTTTCCATTAAATTTTATATTCCAAATCTGATCGCTACCAAGTATGATACAATCAAAATATTTACAAATACTGGATAAATCTTCGCGTATATTACATATATTGGTGAGTTTCATGTACTCATGGGCAAAGTATTTGTACTTATCATAACTCTTCTTTGCTTTACGCATTATTTTGAAATAATATTTGATTGTCTGTAAAGCCCTTCCATGAGTAAACATCCACTTTTGCAGAGTTGGACGCTTGGATGCTATATATTCGGGGACATAGTTTATAATCCACGGTTCATGGCCATTGATTCGTATTTGTTCTTGCAAAGCATAGGCTTGTAACATTGCTCCAAAGTTGTGAGCAGCATGAAATGTTAATATTCCAACTTTCATATGTTGATAGTCATTTATTAACGTTTAATTTGAATGTGTTATTGAAAAAACTTGTGGTTAAAGTTCGATGTTTCTAATTTATTTTATGGAGTTGATATTCTATTTAATGAAATTTATGTAGAGTAAAGAATATTGGATAATAAATATTTAAAGTATCATTTACTATAGTAATCTTAATTTATATGGATAATTCGTTTGATTTTGTTTTTAATTTTTTTGATAGTTGATTTTAATTTATGCCTTCGCTCATTATTTCCATATTTTTTCATAACATAAGAGAACCCATATTTTTTATAATCTCGTTCGAAATCCATACGTTGAGGATGGATAATTGTTGGATGCTTTAAGTTGGGTTGTAGGCATTTGTCAAGTGTTGCTGGAATAGTGTTGAGATCATGTTGTATTGCTTCAAAAAGTTTTTGTCCTTTTTCTGTATTGATGAGTATTAAAGATACTCCTTTATCATCAGAGTTAATATTAGGATCAACTTTTTCTATTCCCCAAAAATCAGCTATCGTTATGTCACTAGGACGCTGTATATTGGTAAAATGACATTTTCCGCATGAGTGCCGAAACATAATGTGTTGATAAAATAAAAATGTAAAACTCATCTTCCCCCCCCCCCCCTTAACAAATTTAAACGTTTCTTTGTGGGCTTTCCAACCGAATTCTTGTTTATCACGAAAATTCACCCAACAAATTTTTGCTCCTTGTTTCTTTTCAAGATAACTAAGATAGTCTCGCCATAAGTAAGGTGCAGGAACTCCGTGACATACAATGTCTACTAAGTAAAGGTTTTTACATAATTTTTTTCCTATATAAGCATTTAATCCAGAAGTTTGACAAGGAGTCCCTGAAAACAATACAATCATTCCATTTTTTAAGTCTTGTTTTACTTGTCTAAATACCTTGCCCATATCACTCTGTACGTATTTACTTCCTTTAAACTCATCACGTTCTTCACGTGTAGTAGCGCGCTTATGTACTACGCGAAAGTGGTCTGTATATCCTGCTCCATATACACTTCCTCCTTGTTGTAATATCCAGTCTGAGATAGCAATGAAAGCAGCACCACTTCTGCTTGTTTCCACTTCTTTCATGTTTTTATGGCGGGCTGCATAGGCTTCAGGTTGGGGTAGATTAAGACTTGTATCGTAATGCTCATTGAAGGCACATACTGTTTCGCATAAACCACAATCTGTACATAAAGTTGTATTAACGGTTGGGTAAAGAAACCCCATGCAATCTGGCTGCATTGTAATGGCGTCATGTGCACAAATGCTGGCACAAGCTGTACAACCACAACAATCTGCTGGGTCTGTGATATGAATCATTTATGTCTAATTTTAGATTTTAAAATAAGGAATTTGTTATAAATAAATTTACGTTCTTCATAACTGCAACCTATGTAATAAATACTTAAATAAGTGCATAACATACAAATAAGACTGCTAAGTAGAAAATTTATAAAATTTTCTGCAAGTCTTTCTTGCATACAAATAGGTAGTATGATAGCAATAATACTGACAGTGATTATGTTGAAATATACTTTTTTGAGATAATCTTTTATTTTTAACTTTATCATTTTTTTTAGCATATATAATCTTGCCATTAGACAACATTGAGAAATTAGAACAGCAACAATGAGGACTGTTTCTGGAATTGCTCCTAAACTAAGCAGTATATAAGATGTTGGTAAATTTAACATTTGCAGTCCGCCTACTATGATTTGATAATTACGTATATTACCAGTTGCAAGCATTGCTGTGATTAAGGGGCCGGAAATAGACTCACTCATTGCAAAAATGAGTACTAATCGGACAAATAGTACTGTATGCTCAGGTACGGTGTTTAGCCAAAGAGTTAATAAATAATGAGTATTTATTATAATAGGGAGAGAAAGTAACAATAACATATAAAAAGATAAACGTGCTCCTTGAAAAATTAAGGTCATCATATAGGTGTAGTTTTTAGCAGCATAGGATTTTGTAATTTGTGGGTTGAGTGCTGTCATAAAATTAGAGACAAATCCTTGTATAGCATTGTTCACTTGAAAAGCGATACCGCGCGCTGCATTGACTGTTGGTCCACAAAAAAGATTAATTATTATATTTCCTCCATGATCTCGTAAAACAGCAGAAGAAGCACCTATAAAATTCCAACCTGCAAAACTGAATATCTGTTGAAATATCTGCTTGTTCCATATAAAATGAAAACGGCACTCGTCAAAATGGCGTTTACAATAATAACCATAAAGTAATCGTATGGCAATTGCTACCCCACACATTAGTATAGCATAAAAAATTAATTTATCAATAGGAGATATGGTTATTAGATAGGCTATAAGCAATTTTCCTATAGCTTCAAAAATGCTAATATATGCAAAAGCCGACATTTTTTCATGGGCTATGATTACTGCATTGTAAGGAACACTTATAAGATTGATAATAAAGGTAATGATGGAAAATTGCAATACCCAGTTAGCAGCAGTCATTCGTTCAATAGGTATATTCATTTGGGTATTAAGAAACCATATACCTATTGTTTCCGCAAAAAATGCGATTACTATTCCTAAGCCTATTTGAATAGTAATTGCAGAGGAAAAAATTGTTTTTAATTTTAAAACATTGTTTTTACCCAGTTCATAAGTAATAAATCGACTAATTGCCGCTGATAACGATCCCGATAAAATAGAGAACATCGCAACTACACCACCTGCAACGTTATAAATACCAAAATCTTCTACACCTAGTGCATTTAGTACAATGCGGCTGGTATAAAGAGATATTATCATCAGAAATAACATCCGAAAATATAATAGTAGTGTATTTCTTGCAATTCGTTTATTGTTTTCTGTAGTAGTCACGATCTCAATATTCTAAAATTTAGGCCTATTATAATTTAGCTAGTCTCTTCTAAAAATGTCTCTTGTATAAACCTTTTCTTTCACGTCCTCCAAACAAACATCATATCGGTTCGCAATAATAGCATTACTCTGTCTTTTGAACTCATTAAGATTGTTCACGATGCGACTGCCAAAGAATGTACTTCCATCTTCTAATGTTGGTTCATAAATAATAACTTCCGCACCTTTGGCTTTGATACGTTTCATTACCCCCTGAATAGATGATTGGCGGAAATTATCAGAATTTGATTTCATCGTCAATCGATAAACGCCAATCACACAATGTTTTTCTTCTGATGGATTGAAATCGCCTCGGTTATAATAATCATAATAACCAGCCTGATGAAGTACTCTGTCTGCAATGAAATCCTTACGGGTACGATTGCTTTCTACGATAGCCTCAATCAGATTTTCAGGAACATCGCTATAATTAGCTAAAAGCTGTTTGGTGTCTTTGGGCAGGCAATAACCGCCATAGCCGAAAGACGGATTGTTGTATTGTGTACCGATACGAGGGTCAAGGCATACTCCATTGATGATAGCCGCCGTGTCAAGCCCTTTCATTTCAGCATATGTGTCCAGTTCATTAAAATAGCTGACACGTAAGGCGAGGTAAGTATTGGCGAAAAGCTTTACAGCTTCGGCTTCGGTTAGCCCCATGAAAAGAGTATCTATATCTTTCTTTATAGCTCCTTCCTGCAGCAAGGCAGCAAAAGAATGTGCTGCTTTTGTGAGTTGCTCGTTGTCTGTTTTTGTTCCTACGATAATACGGCTTGGATATAAATTATCATAAAGAGCCTTGCTTTCGCGAAGGAATTCCGGAGAGAATAACAAGTTCAGATTCTTTATTCCCTTTGCTGCATATTTGGTATAAAGCGATTGGCAGTATCCTACAGGGATTGTGCTTTTAATGACCATTACAGCATCCGGGTTTACTTCCAATACCAAGTCGATGACTTCTTCCACATGGCTCGTATCGAAATAATTTTTTACCGGATCATAATTGGTGGGAGCTGCTATTACAACGAAATCTGCATCTTTGTAAGCAGATGCTCCATCAAGTGTGGCACGCAAATTCAGATTTTTCTCTTTTAAGAATTTTTCTATATATTCATCTTGAATAGGTGATTGGCGATTGTTTATCAATTCAACTTTTTCGGGTATTACGTCCACCGCAGTTACTTGATGATGTTGACTGAGCAAAGTTGCTATACTTAGTCCTACGTAGCCTGTTCCGGCTACTGCTATTTTAATATCCTGTGCCATATTGCTTGTTATTAATTCGTTTAGAAGAAATGATTGGAGTTTGCATAAAGAAAGTTGTAAAATATTTTATGAGGAAAATATTTTAGGTTCAAATATGCTTAATTTATTCTTTGGATAGATACGGATAAGTACGCTACGCTTTCGCCCCTCCCAAAATCCGGAAAAGGCGAAAGCAATAGTAATTGATAAATGTGCGGCAAATTTACAAATTAAGTTGTAATATGCCAAGTTTTATGAAGAAATTTTAATGACATACCTCTTCGTAAAACTGCAATAAAACTTTACTCTTTCAGCTTAGGAAATAAAGTCTTTACCCCTTCCCGATAGATACGTTGTGCGTTTTCCGGCGTTGTGAACTCTTTAAATGCGCTCAGAATGATTTCGTAGCTGTCTACCTCATAATTATGGAGCCCTTTTTTATGTCCTCAAGATAGTTTTGCTTCATGTGACAGGTGGAACGGAATGCCTCTCTTCGGATATCAAGCTGTTCCAGTTCTTTTTTGAGGAATGCACCGAATTCCGGATGATCGGAAATAAATCTGTTCGATTTCATAATAAATTTGTTTTAGTTAATAAAATAGAAATATTTGATTCCTGTACCTACATAGTGGGTACAGGTAATTTGGGTACAAAGGTATACCTTTGCAACAGTTTTTAAAACAATTTAAAATATAAATGCTATGAAAGCACATAAAACTACTCTTTCCGTACGGGAGCTGCAAAAGACCATAGGGCAGTGGAAAAGTCGGAAAATTACGGATTCCACCATTGCAAAGCTGTTGGAACTGATGTTGGGGATGACTGCCTACATGAACGAGGATGCGGTTTATCCCGTGGAGAATTTCTATGATATCAGCAAGGCGCTGAAGTTTAAGAACGCGCGGTATCTGGTGGAAGCGGTCAGGCTGAGCGGAGCGTTCGGCATCGTACCCGGCGACAATGTGTACGGGATGAGTTCGTTCTATTCCTACCTCTGGAAAGAGAAAGAAAAAACGGATGATTCTGCGGAAACTTTACCGGTAAAATTACCGCAGGAGGATATATATAATATATATACTATACAGGATAATAAGAATAATACATCCTCCGGAAGGATTTCTTCTGCGGAAAAAAGCCTGGAAGCCGCACGTAATTTCTTTCACCTCATCAACAAAAATCCGATGGATAAGATGCGGATTTTCACTCCGCTCATCGACGGCTTCCAGCAGAAGGAGGGACTGGCGCGCGAAGATGCCTGCGCCAACCTGGTGTACCTGGTGAACGAATTGCTGGTGCCTTACTTCGCAAGCCAGGAACGCTTTATGAAATCCACCCATGTAGGGCGGCTGTGCTGGCTGAGCAACCTGCTGAAATCCGCCGGCGGGCTGCGGATGCTGAAAGATGCCACGGATGCCGGAAGGCGGCAACGGGTACAGAACCTTGCCGACATGCGGGGTGAACAACGCAACAACCATCCGCTCTGCGAGTTTGAGTGGACGGATAAGGAAAGCGGCCTGCGCTTTTACGACGACCCGCTGGAAGGGATGGTGAACATACCGGACAATGCCCCGCCCCGCCCGGGAGCGGGAGCGGAGTGGAACGTGCTGAGTGGAAAATGGGGGAGTTGTGAATTATAAATTATAAAATTTGGAGGATGAAGCCGTTTTATTATTTGAGTGATTTTCCCGAGCGTAGAAGAGCGGGGAAGAATTATATAGCAGAGTGTCCCAAGTGCGGGAAAAAACATCTTGCCATTTCGCGCGATACGGGATTGTACTGCTGCTTTTATGCGGGGTGCGACTTTCACGGGAAGCTGAAGGACTTCTGGACAGAGCGTAGAAGCACGGGATGGCAGGATGCCGGAAGTCCGGCGGGAGCTTCGCCGATGGCGAAGGGAAGTGCCGGGAAAGGAGAGCCGGGCGGTATGGCATCGGCAGGCGGAGGGAACGCCGCATTTGAGGTGTCGATGATTCCCGAAGACTACAAGCGGCTGTCGCCTGAGGTTATTGCCAAAATCAAACCGCTGACCGATGACCCGGAGACTTCCGATACCGGACAGCTTGCCGCCCGCCGTTATCTTGCCGATATGGGAATCTCGTTGAAAACAGCCATTGACGCACGTATCGGCTGCCTGGTGCACCGCTGCTTCGGAGGCAAGGACAGCAAGGACGGAAAGGATAAAAAGAATGCTGCGGGGATGATGTATCAGTGCATCGCCTATGTGAACTATATCAACGGGCAGCCCGTCAACGTGAAGTACCGCTCGTGCGACGCCACCGCTTCCGGCTATACCAAATGCTGGAGCCAGGATTCGCCCACCACGCCTTGCCCGCCTTACAACATCGACTGTATCAACCCGCTACTGATTGCCGAAGAGAATATTCCGCGCCTGATTGTCACCGAAGGGGAAAGGGATGTGCTGACGTTGCGCGAGGCGGGCTACCCGTATGTTATCAGCGTGCCCAACGGCGCGGCAAGCGACCTTTCCAAAGGTTTCGAGGCTTTCCGCCCCTGGCTGGACCGGGTGCAGGAGCTGGTGATTTGCGGCGACAGCGACCTGCCCGGAAGGACGCTTGTGAAGCATCTTGCCGACTATTTCGGTACGCGATGCCTGTTCACCGTCCTGCCCGGCGGCTGCAAGGACATATCCGACGTGCTTGTGGCGTACGGCGCCGATGTGGTGCGCGAGATTATCGGATCGGCATGTCCGCACCGTACATCGGACATCATCACCGTGAGCGAACGTGCGGATGAGATTATGAACGTATTGAACGGCAATTACGACCACGGTTACGATGTGGGTTACGGTCCGCTTACCGACCGGGTGTTCCATCCAACCGACCAGGGCGGACTGATAATTGCCACCGGAAAGCCCAACAGCGGCAAGACGGATTTTCTGAACGACCTGACCTGTCGCCTCATGGCCAAGACGGGGCGTAACGTGTGCTACCTCTCCTTTGAGGTTCCCGACAAGAACAAACACATGGCAAATCTTATCCGCCTGATGCTGGGCAAGGTGAACACGGCGGCATACACCCGCGAACAGTTGCAGCCCATCGTCTCTTTCCTGGACGGGCACATGGTGCACCTGGACCTGCACGAGGTTTCGCCCACGCCCGCCAACATCATAGAGCGCGCGGAGCGGGTGAAACGCGCCATGCCGCTGAAGTATCTCATCATCGACCCGTACCTCTTCATGGAAATGGAAACCGGACGCTACAACACGGAGACGCAGGCCATCAAGGGCATGCTGACGCAGATGCAGGCGTGGGGGCGTAACAACGGTGTCTGGGTGATTATCGTGGCGCATCCCCGCAGCCTGAAAAAGCTGAACGGGAAGAACGAGCTGGAGGAGATAGATATGTACACCATTTCGGGCAGCGCCAATTGGGCGAACCTTGCCGATTTCATCTTTTCCATAAGCCGCATCGAGGAACCGGACAGGAGCTATACCCGGCTGGATATGCTGAAAGTGCGCGACCAGGATTTGTGCCGGACGGGAAGCGTGCTGTTCGTGAGGCAGCCGTGCGGACGGTATGACGAACGGGAATCGGAGGAGCAGATAATGACCGAGATGCAGGGGAGGGTTCTGGATAAGGACAGGCTGCCGTGGATGGGGCTGGTAACCCCGTGAGTTTGCTCTTGAAAGACCGGGTGTTTGCTCCCGGAATGCCTCATGTTTCAGGCTGGAATGCCCGGAGTTTCAGATGCAAACTCCGGGCATTCGGCTTTTAAACGCCTGGCTTTTCGGGGGCTATGGTTCTCCCAATGCTTCTACGATGACGTGCACCTGAATCGGAGTGTAGCACTTGGCATTGGGAAGCATGCCGGTGGCGGCAAGCTGTTCCAGGAGTCCGGGTTTAAAGGCTATCCAGCGGTTGAGCTTGCGGACGGCTGCCTTGGGCGTGATGCTGGGACTGTATAAGATTGCCAGCTCGCTTTTGCTGTAGCTGCGGGGGATGAAAGAGGATTTTTCCATGTTTTTTATTATTTGTTTTTATGATGTAAAGTTAGTGAATATTAGTGGTTTGCGAAAGAAAAAAGGACAGTTTATTGCGTCGTAAGGTGTCATAAGTTGCAGAAAAACGCTTTATGGTGTGCAATGATGTGCGAAGGAGCGGAAAGGGGCGGAAGCGGGTGGGGAAGGTGCTATCTTTGTATCGCCGGTCAGAAGAAAGGGCCCCTTCGGATTGAGCGATGAATGATTTACAATTAACAATTAAAACTTAAGAATTATGGCAACAGCATTGGTGGTACGCGCACAGCGCTACAAGAAGATTGGCGACAAGACGTCTCCGTTGGTTTATATCCTGAAAAGAAAACCGCGCGACGCGAAGATGTATGATTTGAAACGCATCTCGGAAGAAATAGAGGCTTTGGGAGGTATGTCGGCAGAGGATGTGCTGCACGTGGGCAAGGCAATTGTGAGAAACATGCGCGAGAAGCTGACCGACGGCAACAGTGTCCGTCTGGATGATTTCGGTATCTTCCGCACTTCGTTTCACTGCATAGCAACGGAAAATCCCAAGGATTGTACGGTGAAGAATATTGACAAGGTGCGGATTAATTTCAAGGTCGCTACTACGCTCAGACTGGTGAACGACTCGGTTGCCACCACGAAGGGCGCACCCAACAATATCAATTTCGAGCTGGTGTCCGACGACAACAAGACATCGGGCGGTAGCGGCAACGGTGGCGGAAATGCCGGCGGTGAGGAAGAGAATCCGTTGGGATAAGGATAAGGTATTTTGAATGATGAATTTTAAATTTTTAAATTGAAAAAAAAGAAGTATGGGAAAAAGTAAAGGTTTTTGGGATACGATTTTGAAAGTGGTAATTGCAGTGGCTTCGGCTGTGCTGGGTGTGTTTGGTGCGAATGCGATGACATTTTAGGAGATGAGAGCGATTGATTTGATAGTAATCCATTGTAGCTCCACGCGCGAGAACTATGCGTTGACCGAACAGGCGCTGGAGGCTTCTCACAGGCTTATAGGGTTTGACGGAACGGGGTATCATTTCTATGTGCGGCGTGACGGAAGAGTCCTGGCTACCCGTCCGGTAAGCAAAGTGGGGGCGCATGCGCGGGGCTACAATGCTCACTCGATAGGCATCTGTTATGAAGGTGGGCTGGACCGTTACGGAAATCCGAAAGACACGAGGACAGAGTGGCAGCGACATTCGCTGAGTGTGCTGGTGGGAAAGTTATTACAGGATTATCCCGGTACGTGTGTAGTGGGGCACAGAGACCTCAGTCCCGACCTGAACGAAAACGGAGAAGTGGAACCCATGGAGTGGACCAAGCAATGTCCCTGCTTTGATGTAGGGAAGGAATTCTGATAGCGGGATGCTGAAAAGGCTGTAGGATGATAAGTAAAATCATCGTACAGCCTTTTCTTCTTGTTGCCTCCTCTTCTGTATCCCTTTCGTCTTCTGTGTCTCTTTCGTCTTTTGTATTTCTTTTGTCTTCTGTATCTCTTTTGTCTTTTTGTTCTTTTGTCCTTCCATTCCCTCCCCCCTTTTCTCAACAAATCCTATAGGCACATCCACATGCGCACACCCTAACATATCCAGCCGCACAGCAACTTTACTTTTCCCGTTCACAGTAATAAGCTCTCCTTCGAGTCCGGCAAGCGGTCCTTTTATTACTTTCACGGCATCGCCGGGAGCCAGCGGGGCGCTGCACATTTCCACCGCTTCGGGACTGTAGTCGAGCATGAAGCGGAACCGGTCCATCTGTTCGTCGGGGATAACGGCAGGGGTGCTTTCGCCGCGCAGTACCATATAGCGGCTGACCGCCTGCAGGCTCAGGGGGAGCGGCCGTTCCTGCGGAGTGACATGCACGAATATCATCATGGGAATCACAAGACGCTCTACCTGTTTGCGGCGGTCGCTCCACTGGCGAATCTCGCTCTGGACGGGCAGGTAGCACTCGATGCCCATAGCGGCAAGCCGTTGTGCAGTCTTTTTCTCAAGGCACGACTGTACATAGGCCACCAGCCATTGGCGGGGTGCTGTATTGTTTTTTGTTTCTATGTGATTCGTATTCTGCATTGTTTTTTACGTTCGGTTGGGTTAAAAAGTATGCCGGGCAGCAGCGCTCTGCTGCCACAGCATACAAGCAAACAAACAAAAAATAAGCCCGGAAACAAGGACAGCATTGCATGTAGAAGTTCCCCAGGCTTATGGGGTGAATATCTTATTTCGAATCAGAAGTATCGCCATAACCGTACCCGTAGCCATAGCCGTATTTCTTGCCGTAGCCGTAGTACCTGCCGTACTTGCCGTAGCCGTAATAGTAGCCGTACTTTTTCTTTTTCATGTCCAGGCCGTTGATAACAGTGCACAGACCGGGCAAACGCTTGTTGGCGTACAGCTCGTTGATGAGCTGATAGTCGTTTTTATGCGTATAGTCGGCACGGCATACGTAAACGCTGATGTCGGCAACGCGTGCTATGAGCTGCGTGTCGGTGACCATGCCGATAGGGGCAGTGTCGAGCACGACATAGTCGTAGTCTTTTTTCAACAGTTCGATGGCATCGTCCAGGGATTTGCGTGCCAACAGCTCCGTGGGATTGGGCGGGATGGCCCCACCGGGCAGTACATGAAGATTGTCCGATACCTCGGAAGGCAGTATCATGGAACGCAAATCGGTACTTTGGGGAGCGGAGAGGAAACCGGTGATTCCCTTTTCCTTGTGGTGTATGCGGAAAACCTTGTTCAATCCCGGCTTGCGGATGTCGAGCCCCACGATGATGACCTTCTTGCCTAATAATGCCAGGCTGACAGCTAAATTGGATGCTATGAATGTTTTTCCTTCACCGCTCATGGTAGAGGTGACGAGAATGACTTTTCTGTCCGGGTCGCCCAACATGAAAAGCAGGTTGGTGCGCAGGCTACGGAAAGTTTCCGCCATGATGTCGTTGTCGTTTTCGCGGACGGCAATGGCGTGCTTGTCTTCCGAATCGTTCAAGGGAACATCGCCGATAATGGAGACATTGGTGAGTCTTTCAACGTCGGCGCGTCCTTCGATGCGGTAGCTCAGCAGGTTCAGTATGTAGATGATGGCAACCGGAATACTGAAACCGAGCACAAATGCCATCACGTAAATTTTTTTGCTTTGGGGAGATACGGGGAAGTCATCTGCCAGCGCATCGTCGATGATTTTGGCGTTATTGGCGGTGGCGGCAAGTGCAATATTATTTTCCTCGCGTTTCTGCAGCAGCATGAGATAAAGTCCTGCCTTGATTTCCTGCTGGCGCTGGATGCTGACGAAGCGGCGTTCCTGGGCAGGAGCATTGTTGATGCGTCCGGCATACTTACCTGCCTGACGGTCGAGGTCGGCTTTGGTGATAAGCAGTCCTTTGCGTACACTGGCGATGGTTGTGAGAATGCCGGCACGCATATCCTGTATGTTGCTTTCGAGGCGGCGTACAACCGGGTTGGTTTCCGAAGAGGTACGCAACAGACGGTTACGTTCCAGAATCAACGCATTGTATTGAGTGATGAGACCAGATAGTGTTTCATCGTTCAGTCCTACATTGACAGGAAGAGTGGCGGTTGTGTTCTCCGGTTTTTGAATATACTCGGAGAGGTATTGGACCAGATTGAGCTGGGTACCGTTCTCTACACAAAGCTTTTCGTAGGCAGACTGTTCGCTGACAGCAAGCTGGGCATCGCTGCTAAGATCGGTAAGTCCTGCTTCGCGCTTGAAACTTTCCAGTTCCTGTTCCGTAGTGCCTAATTCCTGATTGATGACGGAGATGCGTTCATCGATGAAGCGGGCGGTGTTCTGTGCCACTTCGTTTTTGTCGTTGTTGGCGTTTTTATTATAGATTTCAACAAGTTTGTTTATGAAGTTCTCACCACGTTTTTTGTTCGTATTCTTTATCGATACGGTAACAACGGAAGTGGTCTTGCTGGTCGGTTCGATGGATAAAGCGCTTCGATATCCTTTGGCTATGGACAGTGGATTGACAATACTTACGTCTACACTGCCGCTACCGGTAATGGGGGCGGCGGGATTGGAAGTAAACGTGAGTGTACCTGCCTCTCCGGACAGAACAGCGGGCAGTTCCGTAAAATGCTTGTTGACGGTATTTCCATTGATGGTTGCCGTTACATCTATCCGGTTGTCGGACTGATAGTTGACGGTCAGTAGGATGGGGGCTTTAAGCCGTTCGGCATCTTCGGGCAGAAAATGTACGAGTACCGGAGAAGAACCGTACAAATCGGGCTTCTGGAATCTGCCTTCGCCGGAATAGCTGATGTACAGTCCCAATTCGCTGACCACATCTTTGATAAGCGATTTGCTACGGAGAATTTCGATTTCATTATCGATATTCTGGGAAGAAGATATAATACCGAGGTCTTCAAAAGCGCTGAGGTCATTGCCGGTATTGCCTCCTTTCTTATTATCTTTGATGATAATGGATGCACTTATGTTGTACACGGGAGTAATGGTCTTCAGATAGAGCCAGGCGCATACCAGACAAAAAATGACTGAGGCAATGAACCAGGGCCACCGGATGATGTATTTGAAAAGCATTGCCTGCCAGTTGGTTTTTTCTTCTTTTTCTTCGAACAGGTCGTCGTATATTTCTTCTTTCACGTCTGTAATTTTTTTATTTTTGTTTGTTGAGGTTCAATTTCTCTTATTTTGTAATTGCGATAATAAGACTCGCCAACGATACCAATGAGCCGATAACCGAGAACCAGATAGTGGTACTGCTGCTGATATTGGATGTTTTTGCCTTGGTCTTATTGGGGGTGACATACAGAATGTCATTCTGTTGCAGGTAGTAATAAGGTGATTGCAGAATGTCCTGGTCGTTCAGGTTGAGTGTGACAATCTCCCGCTTGCCGGTATTGTCCTCGCGAATCAGTTTGACATTGTCGCGAATGCCGTAGATAGTCATATCGCCTGCCATGGCAAGGGCTTCAAAGATGTTGACCTTTTCATTGGAAATGGTGAAAGTTCCCGGATGACCGACTTCACCAATGACGGATATTTTATAGTTGATCATGCGCACTGTGACAATGGGCGTTTCACGGAACTGAGACTTGAGTTGGTCCTTGATATACTGTTCGGCTTCTCCCTTGGTGAGTCCCCCTAAGTGAATAGTGCCCAATACGGGAAATTCTACATTTCCGTTATTGTCTACGAGGTACTGCTGTAATGCCGGTTGGGAAGTAAGCGATTGGCTGCCTGTATTGCTGACAGGGGTTGCTATGGTAAGGTTAAACGGTTCTGCCAGCGCTGGCTCTTCCGGGCAGCTCACCACGATTGTCAGCAGATCTTTGGGCATGATACGGGCATCGTACAAAGTCATGTTTCGGGCGCTTGTATCTGCCATAGCAATCTGCTGCAAATCGTCTTGCAGATAAGGTACTTTCTTATAGCTTTGGCATCCTGCCAGCAGCAGAGGTAATAATAAAAATATCAGACTTCTTTTTTTCATGTGTTTTTGATTTTAACTTTCAACTCTCAGCTTTCAACTCGTTTTAGTAAGCTTCTTTTTCTCCTCTAACCGCATTCTTCACGGTTTTGTAGATAATGTACAGGTCGAGCATGAATGTCCAGTGTTCCAGATACCAGATGTCGCGCTCTACACGTCCTTCCATCTGCCAGAGTTCCTTGGTCTCTCCGCGGAAGCCGGTGACTTGCGCCCAACCGGTGATGCCGGGTTTGACAAGGTGGCGTACCATATACTTATCAATCAGCTTGGAGTATTCTTCGGTATGTTTCAGCATGTGCGGGCGGGGACCTACTACGGACATGTCGCCCAACAGAACGTTGATGAACTGCGGCAGTTCGTCAATGCTTGTTTTGCGCATGAAATTGCCCAGACGGGTTTTGCGCGGGTCGTTTAGAGTAGCCTGCACCTTATCGCTGTCCTTGTTGACACGCATGGAACGGAACTTATAGCACCAGAACTCTTTGTTTTCCTCGCCGCTGCGCTTCTGCTTGAAGAAGATAGGTCCGGGCGAGGTTATCTTGATAGCCAGTCCTATTATAATGAAGATGATAGGGAAGATTGTGCATAGGAACAGCAATGAGAATACAATGTCGAACAGGCGTTTTGCCAACCGGTTTTCGGGTTGCGCCAACGGTTCCTGACGAATGTCCAGTACGGGTACGTTTCCTATCAGTTCAAGGTGCATGCGCCGTTTCAGGTAGTTGCGTACATTGGGCACGCTGTAAAAATGAATCAGGTTGTTTTCGCAGTAGCTGATGATAGGCAGAATCTCCTTGCTATGCGAGGACGTAAGACCGCAGTACAGCTGTTCGGCCTTACTTTTCTTGAGGTAAGGGATTACTTCTTGGGGAGTGCCCAGATAGTAGCATGCTTTCGGATAGTTGTCGGAAGGATGCTCGGCAAAATAGCCTACTACCTTGAAGCCGGAAGTAGGGTCGGCGGTCATTTCTTCGTAGAGTTCGACCATATTGGAACCGTCGCCCACAAGCGCGACAGTACGCCGGTTGCCTCCCTTGCGGCGGTATATCTTGACGAAATGCCTGAATATGAGTCTGTATAATACAAGCAGTACAAGGAATGTCGTATAGAATATAATGAGGAAGCGTGTGGACAAGCTACCGAAATGCACCAGCGTGATAAGGCTGATGAATACTACCGCATGGCAGAATGTATTGCGTACGGCACGCATTACGATATGGTCTGCACGTACGATGCGGCGGTGAAGCACGACTCCTTTGGAATAGTTACATAAGAGATAGACCAAATTCAACAACACCAACAATTGCGGCAGTGAATCGGAGAGAAGGATACGCTGGGTATCTGTGTCCAATACATAATACAAGGTTATAAAGAGTGCATTGAGAATGCATAAATCACCGGCAATGATGATGCTCTTGATAATTTTGTTGAAACGCAAAATTTGTTTCATGGTCTTCGTAATGTCCTGTCAATCATTGAATTTTTGTAAATAAAATAATTGATTTCCCTGTCTTATTTGTTATGATTAATTATGGGTTCTCTTACTTACAAGGTAAGAGAACCATTATTCCGTTTGCAAAGGTATGAAAAATATTATCATTACAAACAAAAAAAATATTTATTTTTAAATCTCAAATTCCCATCATAACTACTCATAAAAAGGTATAAAACATATTTTCAAAGTATTAAATATTTACATATTTCATTGTATACATCGCTTTTGTTTAACAAAGTTTCAAAAATGTCATTTCGCTTCCATGCCTTTATAGAAGCATAAGGGATACAATAGGAAAAGTGCTTTTATGTTATTATAAAAAGCTTTTTTACAGTATTTTATTCATTCTCTTACCTTGTAAGTAAGGGAATGGGTTATCTCTTACCTTGTAAGTAAGAGAATGAACTATCTATGAAACAATTTTATATAGCAAGTAATATTAATTTACATGCTATTTTTTATTCTATTCCCCTTTTTTTCTCTTTTTCTTTTTGGCATGGATGGTGGAAATAACCTTTCGGTTGGCTTTGCTCATTGCATTATTGTTAAAAGAAGAGAGGTATACGTGTGTTACCTTTTCGGAACTGTGTCCCAGTCCTTCGCTTATCATGGCGATGGCTACTCCTTCTTCTTTGGCGGTGGTGGCCCAACTGTGGCGTGCCACGTAGGAGGTGAGCGGCACACTCAGGCGCAGCATCTTGGATAGCCGGTGCAGGTGCTGGTTGTAAAGACGCAGGGCGCTTTTGTACTGCCGGTAGCCTTCCGGACCGACCGCTGAGAGTATGGGCAGAAGGTAAGGAGAGGGGGAGTGCTTGTCGGTGTAGCGTCGCAGAATCTCGGCGGCGTACGGTTCGAGGTAGACCGATAGCTGCTGGCGGGTCTTGCGGCGGTAGTAGTAAATGGTGTTGTGCTTCATGTCCGTTTTGCGGAGATGAACCAGGTCGACAAACGGAATGCCCCTCAGGTAGAAGCTGAGCAGGAATAAATCGCGGCTGAAGCGCAGGTGGGGAGAGTGTTCCAGATTCAGTTGCGAGAGACGCCGTATAAGGGCGGGGGAGATGGCACGTTTGGCGGTAGGCTCGTAGCCGGTGAATACGAAGCGGAACAGCTCGTCGGCAGGTATCGTATCGGGAATGCCTTGCTGGTATGCCTGGTTGAATATGGAACGCAGCATGCGCATATAGGTGGATATGGTATTGTGGCGCCGGCCTTTTTGCAACAGGCTTTCTTCGTATTTCTTAATCATTCCTGCCGTTACCTCCTTGAAGGTAAGGGGGATGTCGCCGGTAAAATTCCGGAAGCTGTTGATGGCGCCGGAGTACAGGTTGGCTGTGCCGTAGCGGCCGGCGCTTCTGGCTTCTTCGATTGCACTTTGCGCAAAAGTGTATATGGTATTCATAATCTGAATTTTAAGTTGGGTGATGAACTTGATAACAAGCTATCTCTAAAAAAGATTTGAGATAAGACAGGTTTTAAGAGCCTGTTTAAATTTTGTTCAGTTTCTTTGGGAAGTTCTTTTTGAAGAAAATTTAAAAGGACTCCGTATATAGAAAGGGTAAATTTCTATATAGATTCAGATTATGTCCGGTCCGGGCATCCCCGTAAAATCAGAGTATGCCCGAACGTACCCGGCTTAAGGTCTCGGGGGTCATCAGCAGATAGGAGGCGATATGCGACAGAGGGGCACGCCTGATTACTTCCGGCTGCTGCTCCATCAACTGGCTGTAGCGTTCGCGTGCAGTCTCGAACCGCCAGGAATCGGCCTTGATTTGTGAAACAATAAGGGAATATTCGAGTATCTTGCGATAGAACATATTGATTTCCCACGATATTTCGGTAAGAAGCATCAGCTTGTCATAGGGCAGCAGGTAGACCACGCTGTCTTCGAGCGCTTCAATCATAAGGTGGGTAGGCTCTTTTTTGAGGGTGCTTTCAATGCAGATGGCAATACATCCTTCGTAGGAGAAATGCTCGGTGACATCTTTTCCGCTTTTGTAATAGAACTGGCGCAGCATGCCTTTGCCTACGAGTACAATATTATGGCTTACCTGTCCTTCTTTCAGTAAAAGTTCGCCTTTTTCCACTTCTTTGCGGACCAGGATTTCTTCCAATTGCCGTCTGCCTTCGGGCGCCATGCCGGGATAGCGGGAGTTGACGGTTGCATTCACTGTTTCTTTGAGTAATGTGTCCATAACGGTTATGCAGGTTTGGGTGTCATTTAGCGTGGCAAAGGTAGCAAAAAATATTTGATATGTGTCAAGTTGTTCTCCCTTTCCTTTCCGTATCTTTGCGCGATTTTTATCATAGCGCTTCTACAACAATGATACAGCAGGAGAATCTGAAGAAACGGCTTGCCAGACTGGCGGCTCCCATTTTCATAGAGACATTATTAATTATGATGCTTGGCGCGGTGGATACCGTTATGCTGAGCCGCCATTCGGACAACAGTGTGGCTGCCGTAGGGGTGGTCAATCAGATTATCATGCTGACTTTCCTGGTGTTTGAGGTGATTAATCTCGGTACTTCCGTGCTGTGTTCGCAGTATCTCGGCGCACGGCTGCATAAACAGGTGGTGCAGGTGGTGGGGGTATCCATTCTGGTGAACTTCGCAGTGGGTGTAGGTATCAGCATGCTGCTGTTCGGGTGTGCGGAGCCTATTCTGCGGCTGATGGGGCTGGGGCCCGAACTGATGCAGGACGGCATGGACTATATGCGTATTGTAGGGGCGTTCGCCTTTTTCCAGGCATTGTCGCTTACTCTTTCCGCTTCGTTGCGCAGCGCCAACAAGGCGGTGTATCCGATGCTGGTGACGGTGGTGGTGAATGTGCTGAATATAATAGGCAACTATTCCTTGATTTTCGGGCGTTTCGGCTTTCCGGAATTGGGAGTGGAAGGGGCGGCTATCTCTACGGCTTTCAGCAGAGGGGTGTCCATGGTGATCCTGTTTGTAATCTTGTTCCGCAAGCATATCCACCGTTTCCCGCCGGCTTACTTCCGTCCGTTTCCCTGGGTGGAGTTGAAGAACCTGATGAAGGTGGGGCTGCCTTCTGCCGGCGAGCAGCTTTCTTACAGTTCGTCGCAGGTGGTGATTACTTATTTCATTAATATGCTGGGAGTGGAAGCGCTTGCCACGCGTACTTATTGTGTCAATATCATCATGTTTGCTTATCTGTTCAGCATTTCCATGGCACAGGGCGGGGCGATATGCATCGGGCATCTGATAGGGGAGAAGAAACCGCGGGCGGCTTTCCTGATGGGGAAATATGTAATGAAGAAGTCGGTGATGATAACCGTGATTCTGTCTTGTATTCTTGCTCTTTTCGGGCATGTTATTTTCGGCTGGCTGACGTCCAATGCCGAGATTATAAAGATGGGGGTTACCATTCTGGTTATCGATATTGTGCTGGAGATAGGGCGTCCTGTCAATATCTTCGCGACGAATGCGCTGCGTGCGGCGGGCGATGTGAATTATCCGTTCTATGTGGGGCTGGTGGTGATGTGGAGTGTAGCCGTAGGGCTTGGCTATCTGTTCGGCATTCCGTTGGGTTGGGGCATTTGCGGCATGTGGGTAGCGTTTTTGCTGGACGAGAATATTCGCGGGGCCATTTTTGTGCGCCGTTGGTACAGCATGAAATGGGCAAGCAAGAGTTTTATAAGATAATGTTTAGGGAGGAAAGGCCGGTTTTCTTTATGGGAAGTAAACAGGATGTGTACCGGTAAAGATAGGAAAACTGAACGGGGATACTCTAAAAGGTGCCTGAGAAAATACTTTTTGAAGAAAAATTAAACAGCGTATTGTGTTTTGAGTGTTAGCGTGTTATCTCTTTTCCTGCAAAAATACTGAAAAAAATATGCGGGAAAGATTTGCATAGTCCAAAAGTTTGCCATACATTTGCACCGCATTTGAGAACAAATGTTGGTTACTAAGGAAGTTTGGGTGAGTGGCTGAAACCACCAGTTTGCTAAACTGACGTACGGGTAACCGTACCGGGGGTTCGAATCCCCCAGCTTCCGCAAGGAACTGAAAGCATCGGTCTGAAAGAACCGATGCTTTTCTAAAAAAACTTGTTGGTGGATTCGTCTAACGGTTAGGACACATGCCTCTCACGCATGCAATACGAGTTCGATTCTCGTATCCACTACAGTAAAATTTGTTTATGCACTCTTAGCTCAGTTGGTAGAGCAACTGACTCTTAATCAGTGGGTCCAGGGTTCGAATCCCTGAGGGTGTACAAATCAGAAAAGTAAATTGAAGAAAAGCTCTGAAAATCAATGATTTTTGGAGCTTTTCTTTTATGAATTCCTACAAAATATAAATTTACCTTTTCATAATCTTTTTGAAATCCTCGGCAATCTGCTGCCCCATATGGACTATCGCGCTATCGACTTTATGTACCTCTGCCGGTGTGACTGCATCTTTGTAGCGCGCCTTGCCGAGCTTGAACTTCATATCGTCCAGAGTTCCGGATATATTCAGGCCCAGTTTGAACGGAATGGGGGATTTCAGGATGGAGATGTGATAGTCGAACTTCATATCCAGTCCTTGTGTGCCGCCTACCGCCGCTCTGTAACGGTCCATTGATATTTCGAACGGATAGACGGTTACATTTCCGTCTTTGATGCCGATGTTTACGGAAATGCTATCTATCATGTTTCTCTTCTTGTTTTTGAAGAAGAATTTTTTGGAGATTTCGGCGAAAGTCTCACCGTCCATCAGCACAAGGCTGTCTCCCTTGACATGAATGGCCGACCGCATGGTGGGGATTTTGATGTTCAGGGCGGAGTCCAGGGAAGCGGCGGCAGCCACATTGAAATCGACCGTTCCTTCGAATGAGCGCAGCATGGGGACAATCGTGTCCAGGGAAGGGGCGAAGTCTACCAGCTTCCCAATGTTGATGTTGTGCAGCCGGAAGTCGAAACCGGCAAATCCCTCTTCCGGAGATTTTGCCTGATAGACGAGGGTGGTGTTCATGTCGGAACCCATGCCTTTCATGCTGAGCTGTTTCAGGTAGACGGACTGGTTGCGGATGTCTACAGCTCCGCGGACATCGTTGAATGTGACTTTCTCGTAAAAGATTTTCCTGAAATCGGTCTGCAGTTCAAAATCCAGGTTCTTGGGGATGACGAACAGCTTTACTTCGGTGGAGACGGTATCGCTTTCCGCAGCCAGTGTATCCGACGGGAGCGATATCGACCGTATCAACTGGTTGCAGTCCAACTGTTCGGACGATACGTCCAATTTGGCGCGCAGAAGCTTGTGATGCCGCATGGCGCCGTACAGGTCGTGAATTGAACCGGTAGCGGTGATATCGGATTTGCCGATGCGCATGGTGGCATTGCGCAGGGTGATGACGCGGTCGTTTACCGTGACGGAAGTTTTCTGCACCTGTATGGGAAGCGCACATTCCGGGGTGCGGAACGCCATGCGGTGGAAACCGATGATGCCTTTGGGTGTCCACAGCGAATCGCGTACTTTTTCGGCTGTTATTCCGATGCCTGCTTTGTCCATTCCCAGGCGGGTGTCGCCCATGCGGCAGAACAGTGTGTCCACTTCCAGTGTAAGCCCTATCTGCGGATTGGCAGGGTTGTGCTCTCCGGGTTGCAGCTTGAGGCGGGCGGATGATTTTCCGCAAAAGAGGTCGAGCGAATCCGCCAGGGATACTCTCAACTTGTTCATCTCTATCTTGCATTCCGTCTTGGCAGGGCGCAGCGTGTCTTGGGAAGGATAGGTGCTGATTGCCGCCGTAAAGCTTTCCGTGGCTGAGTTCAGGGCAGGTGAGCGGAGCGTCATATCCTTGATTTCAACACGCCCTCCGAGCCATTCGTTGCCGGCAAAGTCCAGCGTAGCGTTGCTTGTGAACTCGAAATTCTTTTGGGTATGGCGCAGCACGAGTTTGTCTGTTCTGATTTTACCTTGAACCTTTATCCGTCCCCAATCCTGTTTCTTGAGGGTGGACAGGCGGCAGCGCAGTTTCAGGTCGGCATTCATCTTTCCATCCATGCCGATGCCTTCCTGAAGAGGGAAAATCTGCGCCAGCGTATTCAGGTCGACGGTGGAGCGGGTATGAAAGGTGATGTCCGGGTCGGTGAGCAGGTTGTCCACTTTCATATCGGCCAATATATCGGTGTCGGCGCCTTTGAACTGGAAGATTTTCAGGTTCAGGCAGGAGGGGGTATTCCGCATGAGGTCTATCCGGGCGGAAAAGTCGGCGTTTACCTTGTCTATGCCGTAAGGCAGTCCGGCGTATCTGGCGAAAGCGTCTTTTATCCTGATGTCCAGCGTGGCAAGGGGCATCTTCTGCTTGCCGTACATGCCTTTCAGTGTGCCGATGAAACTTACTTCTCCTCCTGCCGATACTTCCGCCTTTTTCAGGATGCTCTCCGGAATCATGTGCAGTACGGTTTCCAGCGAGGGGGTGTGCAGTCCGTATTGCAAATCGACGTCGAGCGCTTGGGCTGCGGTGTCGCGGCGCACGGTTCCTTTTACTCCCAATTTCGTACCATTGATGTCAATCATGGCATCGTGCAGGAGCAGGGAGTGCCGGGCGGTATTCAGTTCAAGGTCGGTGCGCAGGTGGGTGGCGATGCGGTTTGCCAACAACTGCCCGTCTTGCCAGAAGAGAAGGTTCTTGTTGCGGAAATCTACCGCCAGCATGGAATGGCCTTTCTTCATATTGGCTTTCAGGGTAAGGTCTGTGTCCCATAGGTTGGCGAAAATGCGTGTGTCGCGGTCGTCCATGGTTACTGTGGCGTGCTGGATGGAAATTTGCCGGATGTCGAGCTCGCTGATGTTCATGGCGTCTCCGGCAGGTGAAGAGGCGGACTGTACCGTATCCGGAACGGTGATGTCCCAGTTGGCAATGCCGTCTTTGTTTTTATAGGCGTAGATATCGGCATGTTCCAGTGCCAGGCGGTGGATGCTGATTTTCTGTTGCCGCAGGTAGTCCATGGGGTTGACCACCGCTACGGCCTTTTTGAATGATACCAGGGTGTCGGTCCGTTGCCACAGCGTGTCGCGGATGGCTTTGGAAACCAGGGTTCCGTCGGTCAGTTGCACTCCGAAGCGGGGGAATGTTGAGAAAAAGGTAAGCTCTACGCTTTTCATGTCCAGCTTGGCGTTCAGGTTGCGGTTGGCGGCTTCCAATACTATGGGAGTCAGCTTCTCGGAAGTGAATATGAAGTTCAGAACTACGGCAATCAGTATGCCTGCAACGGTTGTGAGTGCTCCCAGTATGATACCGGACAGTTTGAGTATTTTCTTGGTTTGGCTTTTCATTTTGTAATTCGTTCTGTAAATATTGGGCAAGGAGTGGCTTCCTTTCCTTAATCACATGCAAAGTTATAACTGTAATTTGATAAAGCCGTAAGCCGATATTGTTAAAAAATGATTAAAGGACTTTATGAATGATTTTTCCGCTATAATGAATAATTGAGTTCTTTTTTTATGTTAAAGCGTGAATAAATGCTGCTTAAATTTTATATTTGTACCGTTGGTATCCGGTTATGTTGCCTTATATATAAGGTATATCGGGATGCCTTAAGTTTAATCTAATAAATTGATGTTATGAAAAAGTACATTGCAGAAATGCTGGGAACCATGGTTCTCGTTCTTATGGGCTGCGGCACGGCAGTCAGTCTGTCGTGCACATCGGCCGACCCTAATCTGGCGGCCACGGTAATAGGTACGGCGCTTGCTTTCGGATTGTCGGTGGTGGCTATGGCCTATACTATCGGTGGTATTTCGGGTTGCCACATTAATCCGGCGATAACGCTCGGTTGCCTGCTTTCCGGCCGTATGAGCGGAAGGGATGCCGGTATGTATATGCTGTTTCAGGTAATAGGAGCTATTTTAGGTTCTGCCGTTCTTTGGGTGCTGACTTCCAATTCGGGTGTGAGCGGAACAGGCGCCAATGCCTGCCAGGAAGGAGTTTCCGTAACGGGCGCCCTGCTGGCCGAGATTGTGTTTACATTTGTGTTTGTACTGGTGGTACTGGGCACTACCGATGCCAAGAAGGGCGCCGGTAATTTTGCCGGACTTGCCATAGGTCTCTCTTTGGTACTTGTACATTTGGCCTGCATCCGTTATACCGGTACTTCGGTTAATCCGGCTCGCAGTATAGGCCCTGCGCTCTTTCAGGGTGGAGAGGCTTTGAGCCAGTTGTGGATTTTCATTGTAGGCCCGTTTATCGGTGCGGTGCTGAGTGCCGGAGTATGGAAGATAGTTGCCGGCGGAAAGGAATGAGCCGGTGCCTGGCCTGAACCGGGCCGGTGATATTTGAAGAGGATATTTAAAGAGGATGTTTCCCGACTGCGGCAGAACGCAGTGCTTGGGGAACATCCTCTGTTTTTTTACTCTTTCGACTGGTGTACGGTGAGTTGCGGGAACGGGAATCCGATACCTTCTTCATTGAATGTCTGGTAGACGATTTCGTTGATATCGTACAGTACACTCCAGTAGTCGGCGCTTTTTACCCAGACGCGTACCGTGATGTCGACGCTGCTTGCGCTCAGTGAACCTAAGACAATGAGGGGTGCGGGGGTGTCCAATATGCGGCTGTCTGCATTGATGATGCGTTGCAGCACGGCTCTTACTCTCTTCACATCCTCGCCGTACTCTACGCCGAACACCCATTCGACACGGCGCTTGTCCTGCTTGCTGTAATTGGTGACGGCATTGCCGCTGAGGCTTCCGTTGGGCACATAAATCATACGGTTGTCGAGGGTGGACAGTATGGTGTGGAAAATCTGTATTTCCTTTATCGTGCCGCTTACTCCCGGTCCGTCTATGTAGTCTCCTACCTTGAACGGCTTGAAAATCAGTATAATCAGTCCGCCGGCAAAGTTGGAAAGGTTTCCGGAAAGCGCCATACCCACAGCCACACCGGCGGATGCAAGCAGCGCCGCAAAGCTGGTGGTTTCCACACCGAGCTTGCCGATGATGGCAAAAGCAAGAATCATATTCAGCAGAATCTTTATCAGGCTCTTCAGGAAAGTCTGCACGCTGGTTTCAATCTTCCGTTTTTCGAGTATTCTGGCTACCAACACGCTTATCTGCCTGATGATGAAACGTCCGATTACATAGATTAAAATGGCGATTAGTATGTCCTTGCCGGCATCCATTCCAAAATCTATCAGTTTTTCCAATGCCTGTTCGAGTTTCCCACCGGTGGCGGGAGTGTTCAATAAAAGTAAATTCATTTCTTTTTCCTTATAAATAAAATAACATTATAAAATAGGTGTATATTCAGCATGCAAAGATAAGCAAAATCCGGGCGGTTGTGGTGTATGAAATATATAATGCGTATTATTTCCTAAATAGAATTAAAACATTAATTTTGCCGAATATTACACTCTAACTTAAATAAATTAATAAAAAATGAACGTATGAAAAAAGTATTAACTTTATTCGGATTGCTTTTTGTGCTGTTGGGTAGTGCCCATGCACAGAAAGGAAAACAGGCGATAGGTTTTGGCCTGAGTTACGGAACGGAAATCGAAAGTATCGGGTTGGGTATCAAGTATCAGTACAATATTACCAATCCTATCCGTATAGAGCCGTCTTTCAACTATTTCTTCGAGAATGACAATGTAAGCATGTTGGATTTGAACGTGAATTTTCACTATCTGTTTCCGGTTGCCAAGAGCGTTAAGCTTTATCCGTTGTTCGGTTTGACATTGTCCAACTGGATGTTTGACATGCACGACTTTGATATTGATATGGACGAAGGCCATGTGCATATCGACGATAACGGCAATCATAACGAATGCCGGTTCGGTGTAAATCTGGGAGCGGGAGCGGAATTTGCACTGCCTCGTAACTGGGCGATGAATTTTGAGTTCAGATACCAGCTGGTAAGCGATTTCGACCAGGGGGTTATCAATATAGGAGCTGCATACAGATTCTAAGGGAGCAGCGTATATTTTCGGGCACGGATTTCACGGAAATACAAATTACACGGAAAACACGGATTTTCTTTATTCTTCTTCCGTGAAATCCGTGTAATCCGTGCCTGAAAAAAAATATCATGTGCATTTTGCACGTCCTCTTATAACGCGTTAAACAAGAGGTGTTTCAGTATATCAGAAGTTTGTCCAATCGCACGGAAAAGTCATTGTTTCTCCATATCCGCTGAGGGTGTATGAAGATATGGCTTTATTCTCATTGAGCGTGTAGCTCAGATTATAACGTTCGGTTGAGTTCTCGCTCGGATCCTCCAGGTCGGTGTTTTTGATAGTCATTGCGGTGGGCAGGTTTGCACCGGCATTTCCCAGATAACCAGTTATGGCAAAGACGTTGAATACGCAATCGTCCGAAGCCAGCGCTTCCGGGAGAAGAAGCAGGGGCATGGCGTTATAGGTGTTCTTTATTGCCTGGGTATATTCATAGGTTTGGCTACAGGTGATGTTTTTGCTTTTTGCTTCTATTTTTTCCAATACCTTGTTGTTGTAGGTGTAGTTGATTTCACCTGATTCGGAGTAAGAACCTTCGTCATCTTTACCGTCGACTTTCATGCTGATTTTCTGCATCTGTCCGTCCGCATTGTAATTGAAAGTATAGGCTATATTCATTTCTTCTCTAAAGTCCGGATCCGTATCTGTATATTTTAATTTATAGGCAGTGACAAACCCTGAAGTGTTGAAAGCAAAATCGGAAGCAATCCAGCGTTCGCTTTCACGTTCGGATGAAGTGATGCTGATTAAAGAGCGGATAGGGTCTACCTTTATTGCACGCGAAGAGGCATAATTGAAAACAAGAGTGTTTCCATCTACTTCCGCTTCTTTGATGGTTCCGTCTTCATTGTAGGTTACGTCAACGCCCGACATGGAAGTGGCGCGTACACCGTCGATAACCGACGAGGGAATGCCGATTGGTGCAGGATTGTTACCCTGTGTGCCGTTTTCGTCATCGTCGTCGCAAGCTGTAAGATTCAATGCGCAAATTGAAAAGCAAACACAGTACAGCAGACTTTTGCTCAAATTTGCCAACTCAAATTTCTTTTTCATAATGTAATTCTCCTAACCCCAATTTCGAAGGTCCGTTAAAAACAGAAATAGAAAGAGATGTGAAATTGTATATGCTATTCTTTATATAAAAGAGAAAAGCTATAACATCCTTTCGTTGCAATTCTTGAATATGTAAAAATATCAGTAATGCAAAAGTAGGTTTGAAATCTTATTTAAAGAAATAAAAACAGAGATTGTTAGGTGCGAAAACCGACCGGATAATCCGGCTTTTGTGATGTATAGTCCGATAGGTTGAATGCAGGTGATTTGTCTTTATTTCTGCATATCCGGCATTAATGATATATTGTCAATATTCAGGAATTAATCTGTTTTTAAATATGATCCCCGGAAGATGGAAATACACCTGATGGGCGTGCCTTGATTTTATCCGCGAATTTTTTCCAGCCTTCGGCCGTTTTGTAGGCTTCGACGGCTTGTGCGGGTACGGAAATGCTTGTTATGGTTTCCGGAAATCCGTACCATTCGCCTTCGGAAGTGGCAGGCGGTGTGAGGGCTTCTACAATGACCTCTTTTATGCCTGTGTTGTCGAAAGCGGAAAAGTCGATGCGGGTGACACGGGCGGGAATGGTCAGTGTATGTACCTTTTGGTTGCCGGTTATCAGACCTTGACCCAAAATGCTTATGCTTTGAGGAATTTCAAAGCGGACAAGGTTGGGGCAACCCACAAAGCAGTGCTCTTTGATTACGGCATCCGGATGGTTGCTTGAGGCAGGACCGTATGCGGATACTTCCGTCAGGTTGGGACATAGGTAGAAGGCACGCGTCTCTATGGCGGAGATGCTGTTGGGAAGTTGTACGGTGGTGATGCCGCTTCCCCGGAATGCTTCCATACCGATATGTGTGACGCTTTGGGGGATTACTGCGGATTTCAGATGTTCCGTTATCATGAATGCCTGTGTCCCGATGGATGTGAGTGCAGACGGCAGTAATACTTCTTCTACTCCGGAGCATGCGAAAGCGCTTTCGGGAATCCGGGTGATTTGGGTGTGCGAGAGGTCGACCCGTTTCAGCCGGTCGCAGTAGTAGAACAAATCCGGCGCAAGCTGCTTCAAGGTGGACGGGAATACGATTTCCTGTACGCCGGAGTTGAAGAAGGCCATTTCGCCGATAGAGGTCAGTCCCTCGTTCATCACGACTCTGGTGATTTGCCTGTTCTGCATGAAGGCTTCCGGTGCAATGGCTGTTACGTGTGGGGGAAGCGTGATTTCGCTGTATCCTTTATATATTTTTGTCAGTACGCCTTCCTGTACGCGGATGGGAGCAATGCTGACGGTGAAGGTTGCCTGACGGTCTTCTATGCCGATGGTCAGTACCAGCCGGTCTGCCGGAGCATCGGAAGAAAAGCCGCTGACTTGTTCCGGAGTTACAGTGACGGGATATTCTTTGCCATTACTATATACGCCGGTCAGCAGGAGTCCGTCCAAATCGAGTGGTTCTCCCAAAGTATATGCTATTTTATGAGGCGGCTGTGCAATGGACAGCCCGATGAGTGTTCCTTTGTCTTCCGGCTGCTCTTCTCCGGGGGCGAGGGTGGAAGTCAGGCGGATTTCAAGCTGTATGTCTTTTCCGGCATCTATCGTTTTCCCGACGGACCATATACGGTAGTTGTCCGGACCGCCGCCTTCCTGTACGACAAATGTCAGGAAGCGCTGCGATTGTCCGGAGAACCATACTTCGCCGGGCAGCGTGAACAGGGCGATACCCTGCGCATTGGCGGTTGCGCCGGCAGTGGGAGGCGTGAGGTTATCTTGCTCGAATGCCTTGTAGTCTTTTTCGTCATACATCTTTACGGGAACGCCGGGCATCGCTTTTCCGTTTTCGTCATAAACGGTTACGCTTACGCGGCTTTCTTTTCCTGGGTGCTGTTCCTTTTCGCATGCTATCGTCAGGAAGACCGCACATACTAAAAAAATAATCTTATTCTTCATATTCTTACACATTTTTAATCGTTGTTCCGGTTGCAAAGATAGTGAATACGGCTCTTCCGGGAGTTACGATTTGAATGTGTAAATCTAACAGGTACGTTTTTATACTACTGTCTTACAGTGTATTATGAAATGAGGCTTTGTTTTTTTCTAACACGGCTCTGACATCTATCCGAAAAGGGATAAGAACAGGTCGGTATGGGGCGTTCCGGCTGCTTTGATGCGCGACTTCAACCGGGATTTTCGGGCATATATGTTTGCCACGCTCTCTTTCGTGAACAAGCTGATTACCTGCGGGGAGAATCCGGTGAAGATGTAGCAGAGCAGGCGGATGTCATTTTCTTTCATTGCCGGAAAGTCCTGCCGGAGTTTCTGCATGACGTTGTCATGGCAGGTATCTGCCATTTGTTCGAGTTCCCGGAGCATTTCACTGTTTTCCGAGAAGTCGGTGATTATCCGTTTTACTTCCTGAAACATGGCTGCCTGTTGCGATGATGTATTCTCGCGTTCGTAATAGGTTTTTCCGAGTTTGTCGAGGATGTCGAAACGGGAAGCAACCAGGCTTTTCAGCCGTTTTTCCGTGTTCTGCCGTCCTTCCAGTTGCCGGGTGAGCGCCCGGTATTCGGCACGGGCCTCTTCCGCCAGCAGCAGGTAGCGGTCGGTGCGTTCGCGCTGGATGCGCAGGCGCTGGCGGATGATATAAACGGCTATTCCGGCGAGGATGAATATGGCGCAGATAACGGTGGTTTCCCAGAAGATGCGGTTCTTCATCCGGTATTCGGCAAAGGCGGATTGTTCCTGAAAATATTCTTTCTCCGTTATGCCGGCGGAGACCTGCATGGTGGAACGGGTGAGGGAGTCTGTGAGGTAGATATAGCGGTGTATGTGGTCGGTCGCTTTCCGGAAGTTTCCGGAGAGGGCCTCTATCCGGTAGGCCGTGTATTGCAGTTCGGCCCGGTCGAGCACGTCATTGTCTTGCGCCTCTGCCAGTTGCAGGTAGTGGCGCGCGCTGTCCGTATGGTGTTTGAGGAGCTGGACGTCCACCATAGTGTGTGCGCTGTAGCGGGATGTTTTGCGTGCCGACTGTTCGATGCGTTGCAGCAGGTCCTGGGGAATTTGTTTTCTGCCCGATTTTACATAGAGGGAAGCAAGGTTGCTGAGGGCTGCTCCGGCAAGACGCTCGTCTGCCTGTTCGTCGGCCAGGTCGAGGGCCGCCGAATACAGCCTGATGGCACGCTCCAGGTCTTTCTGGCGGTAGGATGAGGCTGCCATATCAAGCGTAGCTTCCGTTTCTTTACGAAGGCTGTCGGATACCTGAAAATTCTCTCTGGCCTGCTTGAAGTAGTGGTAGGCGCGGACGTAGTTCATCTGTCCGTAGTATATACTGCCGATGCGTTCGTAGAGAAGCCCTTTACTGTAAGGGTCTTGCCGGCTTTGCAGCTGCTCTTCGATTTGCAGGAAGATACGCAAAGCCCCGGATTTATCGCCGGCATCGGTCAGCAGGCTGTCCGCGAGGTCAAGGCTGGGGAGCGGTTTGCGTTCATGGCATCCCGCCAGCGACAGGAGCATACATATAATAGGTATGATAAGGCGTTTCATGCCGTGAATGTAGTGATAAAAGATGTTTTGCACAAGTGAAAGGCGGGAAATGAGGAGCTTTGTGTGAATTTCCTGCATTTCTTTTTTTAGGCTTCGCGGAACTTCCTATCTTTGCACTTCTAAATGTAGATAAAACCGTAACACTTTGGAATGGCTATATAGTTTGTTTGTCGAACACTCCGCTTTGCAGGCGGTGGTGGTGCTCTCGCTGATTTCCGCTATCGGATTAGGGTTGGGGAAAGTGCATATTTGCGGTATTTCCCTCGGCGTGACGTTTGTTTTCTTTGCCGGTATCCTTGCCGGACATTTCGGACTGTCCATCGACCCGCAGATGCTGAACTACGCGGAAAGTTTCGGACTGATAATTTTTGTGTATGCACTGGGGCTGCAAGTGGGGCCGGGCTTTTTCAGCTCTTTCCGCAAGGGCGGGGTGCAGTTGAATATGCTGGCGCTGGGAGTGGTGCTCATCGGCACGCTGATGACCGTATTGGGCAGTTATACCCTGGATATTTCACTGCCGGACATGGTGGGTATCCTTTGTGGCGCTACCACCAATACGCCGGCACTGGGTGCGGCACAGCAGACATTGAAGCAAATGGGGCTGGAAGCCAGTACGCCGGCTTTGGGATGTGCCGTGGCATATCCGCTGGGGGTAGTGGGCGTTATTCTTGCCGTGCTGATAATACGCAAGGCATTGGCGCGTAAGGAAGATTTGGAGTTGAAAGAGAAGGACGATGCGAACAAAACTTACATTGCGGCGTTTCAAGTACACAATCCGGCCATCTTCGATAAAAGCATCAAGGAGATAGGCGGCTTGAATTATCCGAAGTTCGTAATCTCCCGTCTGTGGCGGGACGGCAACGTAAGCATTCCCACTTCCGAGAAGATAATCAGGGAAGGAGACCGCTTGCTGGTGGTGACTTCGGAGAAGTATGCTCCGGCACTGACCGTACTGTTCGGCGAACAGGAACATACCGACTGGAACAAAGAGGATATAGACTGGAATGCCATAGACAGCCAGCTCATTTCGCAGCGTATCGTGGTGACGCGTCCCGAACTGAACGGAAAGAAACTGGGTTCGCTGCACCTGCGCAATCATTACGGCATCAACATCAGCCGTGTGTACCGTAGCGGTGTGCAGTTGCTTGCCACCGCGGAACTGACCTTGCAGTTGGGCGACCGTCTGACAGTGGTAGGTGAGGCTGCCGCCATCCAGAATGTGGAAAAAGTGTTGGGAAATGCCATCAAGAGCCTGAAAGAACCGAATCTGGTAGCGGTGTTTATCGGTATCATCCTGGGTCTGGCTTTGGGTGCGATTCCCATTTCCCTGCCGGGCATCAGTGCTCCGGTGAAGCTGGGACTTGCCGGCGGACCGATTATCGTAGGTATTCTGATCGGTACGTTCGGGCCGAGAATGCACATGATAACCTATACCACACGAAGCGCCAACCTGATGCTCCGTGCATTGGGACTGTCGCTCTACCTGGCTTGTCTGGGACTGGATGCCGGAGCGCATTTCTTCGATACGGTGTTCCGTCCGGAAGGTCTGCTGTGGATTGCCGCAGGGTTCGTGCTGACCGTTGTTCCGGTGCTGATAGTAGGAGTGGTTGCCTTTAAATGGATGAAGGTGGACTTCGGCTCCATGGCAGGTATGCTGTGCGGAAGCATGGCCAACCCGATGGCGCTGAACTATGCCAACGACACCATTCCGGGCGATAATCCGTCGGTGGCTTATGCAACGGTGTATCCGATGTGTATGTTCCTGCGGGTAATCATAGCGCAGGTGCTGCTGATGTTCCTGTTGAATTGAGAGCTGAGAATTGAAAATTGAGAAATAACAGAAAGAGCTTAATTGCTGATAATTGAATATATATCATAAATCTAAAATCATAAATCGTATCATGGGAACTATTACTCCGGAAAGTATAGTCAACGACTTACGCTATTTGCAACTGTTGTCGCGCAGTTTTCCTACCATCGCCGATGCCAGTACGGAAATTATCAATCTGGAAGCTATTCTGAATCTGCCTAAAGGTACGGAACATTTCCTGACGGATATTCATGGAGAGTACGAGGCTTTTCAGCATGTGTTGAAGAATGCTTCGGGTGCGGTAAAGCGGAAGGTGAATGAAATCTTCGGGCATACGCTGCGCGAAAGCGAGAAGAAGGAAATCTGTACGCTGATTTATTATCCGGAAGAGAAGTTGCAGTTGATAAAGGAACAGGAAACGGACCTGGACGACTGGTATCTCATCACCCTGAACCAACTGGTGAAAGTCTGCCAGAACGTATCTTCCAAATACACACGCTCGAAAGTGCGCAAAGCGTTGCCGGCGGAGTTCTCCTATATCATTCAGGAGTTGCTGCACGAGTCCAGCGTAGAGCCTAACAAGCATGCGTATATCAATGTCATTATCAGTACGATTATCTCGACCAAGCGTGCGGATGACTTTATCATTGCCATGTGCAAGCTTATCCAACGGCTTACAATCGACTCGCTGCACATCGTGGGCGATATTTACGACCGTGGTCCGGGTGCGCATATCATCATGGATACGCTTTGCGACTACCATAACTTCGACATTCAGTGGGGCAACCATGACATACTGTGGATGGGCGCCGCATCGGGCAATGACGCCTGCATAGCGAACGTTATCCGTATGTCCATGCGCTATGCCAACCTGGCGACACTGGAAGACGGCTACGGCATCAACCTGCTGCCGCTGGCTACCTTCGCAATGGATACCTATGCGGATGATCCTTGCACTATCTTTGCTCCGAAGATGAACTTTGCCGATGCCAATTACAACGAAAAGACACTGCGGCTGATTACGCAGATGCACAAGGCGATTACGATAATTCAGTTCAAACTGGAAGCGGAGATTATAAACCGGCGTCCGGAGTTTGATATGGACAACCGGAAACTGCTGCACAAGATTGACTTTGAACGGGGCGTATTTGTGTACGAAGGCAAAGAATACGAACTGCGCGATGCCAATTTCCCGACTATTGACCCTACCGACCCGTATCGCCTGACGGATGAAGAAAGGGAGCTGGTTGAAAAGATTCATGCTTCGTTCATGAACAGCGAGAAACTGAAGAAGCATATGCGTTGCCTCTTTACGTACGGCGGCATGTATCTGGTGTGCAACAGCAACCTGCTTTATCACGCATCCGTGCCCCTGAATGAGGACGGAAGTTTCAAACATGTACGTATCGGCAAGAAAGAGTACTGGGGACATAAACTGCTGCAAAAGACCGACCAGCTTATCCGTACCGCCTACTTTGACGAGGATGGTTCGGCGGAGAAGAATTTTGCGTTGGATTATATGTGGTATATGTGGTGCGGCCCGGATGCGCCCTCTTTCGACAAGGATAAGATGGCTACTTTCGAGCGTTACTTCATAGCCGACAAGGCATTGCATAAAGAGAATAAAGGTTATTACTACACGCTTCGCAACCGTGCGGATATTTGCGACAATATCCTGGCGGAGTTCGGGGTGGAGCCGGGACCTCATTCGCATATCATCAACGGACATGTGCCGGTGAAGACGATTAAAGGCGAGCGCCCCATAAAGGCTGATGGAAAGTTATTGGTGATTGACGGCGGTTTCTCCAAAGCCTATCAGCCCGAAACGGGTATTGCGGGCTATACGCTGGTATATCACTCGCACGGCATGCAGTTGGTGCAGCATGACCCGTTCCAGAGCCGTCAGAAAGCGATTGAAGAGGGACAGGATATCAAGTCCACAACTTTCGTCATAGAATTCAACTCGCAGCGTATGATGGTGAAGGATACCGATAAGGGCAAGCAGCTCGTGACGCAGATTCAGGATTTGAAGAAGTTGCTGGTGGCATATAGAACGGGATTTATCAAAGAAAAGGAGATTTTCTGATATGGCTGTATGTTCCGGTGCTTGCATTGCCTGGCTTTTCAGGCACGGATTAGTATTTGAATAATACCACACCGCCTTCTACAATGGCTCCCTTGTCGAAGTTGGCATTTCTGTTGTAGTATCTGTCCCAACCGTAACCGCCCGTAACGAATACTCCTAATTTTGCCGTCAGACGGTATTCGAGGTTGATACGGGTTTGGAGAGAATAGAGGCGGGCAGGGAAGCCATAGTCTTTATTCTTGAAGGTTTCTACGTGCTGGTATCCCAAATCGCCGCTGATGAACAGTTGCTTGCAGACGGGCAATTCCAGTCCGGCGCGGTAGAAAAGCGCACCGGAGAACTTATCGCTGAAGTCGAGGAAATGCGTACCGCCGCCGAGGATGGTATAGAACAGTTTGTTCTTGAAGCGGGCTGCAAGGTTCAGTTTCGTGGTGTTGCCGCCGAAAAACATCATCTGTACTTTGGTGTCCGGGTTGGCATTGACCAGTCCCAGTTGGAAACCGTCCAGCTTCTCCTTGTAGTAGTTTACCAAACCTATCTGAAGGCCTTTGGCACGGACGGCTACATTCAGGGGAGAGAGCTGCACGCCGGCAGACGTACCGCCTGTGATATTGCCCAAACCGGAAATCTGGAGCCCTTTCATATCATCGCCCACCACATTCAGCAGGCCGGATATGGTGACACCGGAAAAATTGCCGCCCGATATATTGGCGAGTCCTGAAAGCTGTACGCCGGCAGTCTTTTCGCCTGTAATATTCAGTAAGCCGCCTACAATCATTCCGTTGCTGTTATCGCCCGTGATATTGGCAAGGCCGGAGAAGACCATTCCCCGTGCGTGATTACCCGTGATGCCCACAAGACCGGAAACGGACAGACCGCTGAGGTTATTGCCGTTGATATTGGTGATGCCCGCTACCTGTACGCCCCGCATACTTCCACCCACCATATTGGATATACCGGAGATTTGAATTCCGTTCATGTCTCTGCCCGTAACAGCTCCCAAAACATTTACTCCCAAGCCGTTCAAACGGTTCATCGCCGAGAAGATACCGAGATTGAAGAATGTGCTTCCGACCGTATCCGTACGCTGTGTGGAAAGATTCTTCCAAAGGGAAAGGTTGATACCGGTTTTTTCTTTATGGGCAGACTGTTGCCGGTCTGTCCGGGCATGGCCTGTCCCTGCCAATAGCAGGGACAGACAGATAAGTGGAAATATACGTTTCATAATTCTTTATAATGTTTCATCGGGCCAGGGCGCCAGCCGGTTGGTGGCACGTAATACAGGACGCTGCGCATCCACCGACCGCAGATAGTTGCTCAGCTTTTTTGATAGTTTCTTTACAAGTTTGGGGTTCTCGGCGGCTACGTCATGTTTTTCGCTGATGTCGGCAGGGATATTGAACAATTCGTGCTTGCCGCTGTCGAAGTAGTACACCAGTTTCCATTCTCCGGAACGGATGGAGCAGGTGGCGCCTATACCCGGACCGGAAGGGCCCCAACTGTGCGGGTAATGCCAGTAGATGTCACGGGCGGGCATTTTACCTTTGCCCGTAAGCAGGGGCAGGAAGCTGATGCCGTCGCGTTTCTGTACCGTATTGTAGTGCTCCACACCAGCTATTTCGAGAATAGTGGGGAAGAAATCTTCTATCATCAGATAATGGTCGCATTTGGTTTCTGCCGCTACTACGCCGGGCCAGCGTACAATCATCGGTTCGCGCACTCCGCCTTCGTAGGCGGAACCTTTTCCGCTGTTGAGCGGATAGTTCTGCCTGTGCAGCTCTCCTGCACGGGTGTGTGCAGCCAGTCCGCCATTATCGGACATGAAGAGCAGTACAGTGTTGTCGGTGAGGTTGTTTTTGTCCAGATAGTCCATCAGGTCGCCGAGGCTTTTGTCCATGCCTTCAATCAGGGTGGCATACGCTGCTTCTATCGGGGGAAGTCCTTTGTCCAGATATTTTTGGTAGAAACGCATGTCGGGCTGGATAGGCGTATGGATGGCATAATGGGCCATGTAGAGGAAGAAAGGCTTGTCCGTTGTCCGGGCGTTGTCCAAAGCTTTCTCGGCTTCTATGGTAAGGGCTTCGGAGAGGAATACGTCTTTGCCATGATATTTTTCCAGTCCGGGTACGGCAGCCAGCGGGCTTTTTCCGCCGGGTTTGTTTCCGAAGTTCTGCATGCCGTAGTAGCTGGCGGGAGAGCCTGCCGCATGGCCGGCTATGTTCACATCGAAGCCCATTTTCAGCGGATCGGCTCCGGGCGTATCATTAGCTCCGAAGTGGGCTTTTCCGCAATGGATGGTGTGGTAACCGTTGTCCTTGAGCACTTGTGCCAGCGAGGTGACTTGCGTGGTGCGTTCCACACCCGGTTCCTGACAGATACCGTTGACATTCCATTCGGGGTATATCATAACGGAGTCCGGCTGTTCGTGGGTGGTATTCTTGCGTAACGTCCAGCTTGTGACCCGATGGCGTGCAGCGTTCATACCCGTAAAAAGACTGACGCGCGTAGGCGAACTGATACTACAGGCATAAGCTTGCGTGAACATCTTGCCCTGCTTTGCCAGTCGTTCCATATTGGGTGTATGGTACGTGTCGTTGTAGCGGGTGCGTTGTGTCCAGAAAGGCAGGGATGTGTCCTGCCAACCCATATCATCCACCAAGAATAAAATAATGTTCGGACGCTTGTCCGTAACAGGAGCCGTTTCATTTGACGGCCTTGTGTGTACTTCTCCTGCCATTCCACATAACGGAAGCAGCGCAGCAGATAATAACAATTCGTTTTTCATCGGGAAAAGAGGGGTTAGGGTTAGTGGTTAGTGATTAGTGGTTAGTGATTAACATTAAAAATAGCGGTAAATAATTAGCGCAATATACTGCACAGCCTACTAATCGCTAATCACTAACCGCTAATTACTATTTCATCATCCTTTTGCTTCTTGATACAGGAAGCGTTTGATGGATTTTTTGGGTGTCTTTTCAAATTCTTCGGGATATATCTTCATTTTGGAAATCTGGCTGTAAGCAGGCAGTTCTGCATTCAGAGCCACACGATTCTCTTCCATGACACGTTCTATATCGTCGTTGTTGAGGCCGTGGGCAAAGGCATCGTCAAAGTCGGGATATACCAGTCCCACGAGCTTTTCGTTCTGTTGTACGATGATGCTTTCAGCTACGTACGGCAGGTTGTTCAGCTTGTCTTCTATTTCTTCGGGGTAGATGTTCTGCCCGTTTGGACCGAGGAGCATATTCTTGCTGCGTCCTTTGATGGTGACATTGCCTTCGGCATCCATCAGGGCAAGGTCGCCGGTGTGCAGCCAACCGTCTTTGTCCACAACTTCGGCGGTAGCCTCTTCATTCTTGTAGTAGCCCAGCATGACGTTGGGACCGCGGCAGACAATCTCGCCGGGGATATTCTCCGGATCGGGAGAGAGAATCTTCACTTCCATGCGCGGAGCGGCTTTTCCGCAGGAACCGGGTTTGAAGCGCGTCCAGTCTTCGTAACAGATGATAGGACCGCATTCTGTCATACCGTAACCTACGGTATAGGGGAAGTCTATCATGCGCAGGAACTGTTCTACTTCCTGATTGAATGCCGCACCGCCGACAATGACTGTGGCAAAATTGCCGCCGAATGCCTGTACCATTTGCTCGCGTACGGTGGCTTTTATCTTGTCGTTAATGATAGGTACTTTCAGCAACAGTTTCATGGTAGGCGTTTCCAGCTTGGGCAATACACTCTTCTTGATAATCTTTTCGATAATGAGCGGTACGGCTACGATGAGGTTCGGCTTTATGTCGGCGAATGCCTGGAAGATAATCTTCGGACTTGGCATACGGGTGAGGTAGTAGATGTGGCAACCTACGGAGAACTCATACAGGAATTCGAATGCCAATCCGTACATATGAGCCATCGGCAGCATGCATACCAGTTTGTCGCCGGCTTTCAGCGGCAGTACTTCGAAAGCGAATCGGGTATTGGACCACAGGCTGCGATAGGGGAGCATTACGCCTTTCGAGTAACTGGTAGTACCTGAAGTATAGTTAATGACCGCCAGCTCTTCGGGTTGGTCTTTGTGATAGTCGATGTGTTCCTTACGGAAGTTCTTGGGAAATTTCTTGCCGAATATCTCGTTGAGGTGATCGCGGGCGTAAGTAACCCGTTCGTTGCGCGAGACCAGCAAGGTGAAGTCCGTCATCATGAAGATACCTTCGAGCAACGGCATGGCGCTTTCGTTGAGATTTTCCCACACCTGGTCGCCGACAAAAAGAAGCTTGGCCTCGGAGTGGTTGACGATGTTATGCACATTGTCCGCCTTGAATTCGTGAAGAATGGGCACGATGACCGCACCATACGTCAGGGTAGCGAGGAAAGTGACTCCCCAATGCGAACTGTTACGTCCGCAGACGGCGATTTTATCGCCTTTTCTGATGCCGCTCGCTTCAAAGATGATATGCAGTTTTTCTATTTTGCGGGCTACATCCTTGTATTGCAGGGTGGCTCCCTTATAATCGGTCAGGGCATCCAGGTCCCAGTTTTCCTTTATACTATTCTCTATATAGGCGATAAAACTTTGTTCCATTATATATTGCACATTTAGTTGAAAATTGTGCAAATATAAGGGTTTATGTAGAGAATGCAAACTTTTAGGGGGAAAAAGCATTTTATGCAAATTCCCCCTTTGAGCCTATTTATTGTTATCCAGATACCAGCGGTACATCCGCTCTACACCTTCTTCGATGTCTATTTTATGATGCCAGCCCAATGCGTGCAGCTTACTCGGGTCGGTAAGTTTGCGCATGGTCCCATCGGGTTTGGAAGTGTCGAAGGTCAGCTTTCCGCGATAACCCACAACGTTGACAATCAGTTCGGCAAGCCGGCGGATAGTAATTTCCTTACCTGTGCCGATGTTGATGTGGCAGTTGCGGATGTCCTTGTCTCCGGGGTTGCAGGTGTCTTTGAAGTCTACGTGCTCCATGACGAATACGCTGGCATCCGCCATTTCCTCGCTCCAGAGGAATTCGCGCAACGGAGTTCCCGTACCCCAAAGCCGGACTTCTTCTTCGCTGATGCCGTATTTGGAAAGTATGTTCAGTATCTCTCCGTTGCTGTTGCTGCCATTGATTCCTTCTACCGGACGCAGGTTCATGTCACGGCGTACGGCATCCCAGTCGCCTTGTTGCAGGCAGTGGGCCAGGTGTATCTTGCGAATCATGGCAGGAAGTACGTGGCTGCGTTCCAGGTCGAAGTTGTCGTTGGGACCGTAGAGGTTGGTGGGCATGACGGCAATGTAGTTCGTGCCGTATTGCAGGTTGAAACTCTCGCACATTTTCAATCCGGCAATTTTGGCAATGGCGTACGGTTCGTTGGTGTACTCCAGGGGCGAGGTGAGGAGTACGTCTTCTTTCATCGGCTGTTCGGCATCACGCGGATAGATACAGGTGCTGCCCAGAAAGAGCAGTTTCTTGACATTGTGGCGGAAACTTTCGCCTATAACATTCTGCTGTATCTGGAGATTCTTGTAAATGAAATCGGCACGGTAGATGCTGTTTGCCATGATACCGCCCACGAAAGCAGCGGCAAGGAATACGTATTCCGGCTGTTCCTCATCGAAGAAACGGCGGACGGCAACACCGTCCAGCAGGTCGAGTTCTTTGTGGGTTCTGCCCACGAGATTGGTATAGCCTTTCTCTTGCAGGTTTTTCCAGATAGCAGAGCCTACCAGTCCGCGATGCCCTGCGATGTATATTTTTGCGTTCTTGTGTAACATTGTTATAAAATGAATTGGTTTCAGACAGAAGAACAAAAGAACATATTCGGTTTATACTCTTTTTTATTTTCTCATATATATATGTTCTTTTGTTCTTCTGTCTGAAAAATTAAATTATCTGTTTCAGTCTTCTTTGCTTCTCAAATGCAGTTTCCGTACAAACTTCATGTCATGTTCCGCCATGATGTGTACCAACTCCTCAAAGCTTGTCTGCTGCGGATTCCAGCCCAGTAACGTTTTGGCTTTGGTAGGGTCTCCCAGCAACTGTTCCACTTCGGAAGGACGGAAATATTTGGGATCCACCTCTACCAGTACCTTACCGGTTTGGCTGTCGATGCCCTTCTCGTTCACGCCTTCGCCTTCCCAGCGCAGTTCTATGCCGGTTTCCTTAAAGGCAAGTGTGGCAAATTCGCGTACGGTGTGCATCTCTCCGGTAGCAATCACGAAGTCTTCCGGCGTATCGTGTTGCAGGATAAGCCACATACATTCCACATAGTCTTTGGCATATCCCCAGTCGCGGCGTGCATCCAGATTGCCCAAATACAGTTTGTCCTGGAATCCTTGTGCAATGCGGGCGGCAGCCAGCGTAATCTTGCGGGTAACGAAGGTTTCGCCGCGGCGCTCGCTTTCGTGGTTGAAGAGAATGCCGTTTACGGCGAACATTCCGTAACTTTCGCGGTAGTTCTTTGTAATCCAGAAACCGTATTGCTTGGCTACGCCGTAGGGACTGCGCGGGTAGAAAGGGGTAGTCTCCTTCTGCGGCACTTCCTGCACCTTGCCGAACAGTTCCGAGGTAGATGCCTGATATATCCTGGTTTTCTTTTCCAGACCGAGAATGCGTACAGCTTCGAGCATGCGCAGCGTACCTATAGCATCTGTTTCGGCGGTATATTCGGGTACATCGAACGAGACCTTTACGTGGCTCTGTGCAGCAAGGTTGTATATCTCGTCCGGCTGCACTTGCTGGATAATGCGTATCAGCGAACTGCTGTCCGTCATATCTCCATAATGCAGGTTGATAGTTCGCTTCTGCTTCATGTCGCGCACCCACTCATCGAAATACAAGTGCTCGATGCGTCCGGTATTGAACGAAGATGAGCGGCGCAATATGCCGTGTACTTCATATCCTTTTTGCAACAGGAATTCTGCGAGGAACGAACCGTCCTGTCCGGTTATTCCGGAGATTAGAGCTTTTTTCATTGTTTCTGGTATTATACTTTTTTTGATTGTTGCATATTTCGTCCTGCAAAAATCGTAATTTATTGTGAGACAACAAAGCCAATGCGGTAAATGATTTTGAGATTATTTTTGCTTTATACCGAGAGTTGCGTCCGGATGATTGCTGGAAAGCGGATATGACATCGTTTTTCTGTGTCAATCCTTTATGAAAAAATGAATTAATTTCAAATTTGATACGAACAAACAGACGTTATTTTTTGTTTTAATAACAAAGATAAATTATACAAGTATATGGAGAATTTAAATAAAACAGACATTGGACTGATAGGGCTGGCCGTGATGGGCGAGAATCTTGCATTGAATATGGCGGACAAGGGCTGGCGGGTTTCGGTTTATAACCGTACGGTTCCGGGGATTGAAGAAGGTGTGGTAGAACGTTTTATAAACGGACGCGCACAGGGTAAAAGTATTGAAGGATATACGGATATAGCTCGTTTTGTGGAGTCTGTAGCCGTTCCGCGCAAGATAATGATGATGGTTCGTGCCGGTAGTGCGGTAGACGAACTGATGGAGCAGCTTTTCCCGTTGCTCTCTCCGGGAGATATATTGATAGACGGCGGCAATTCCAATTATGAAGATACCAATCGCCGTGTGGCATTGGCCGAAGCGAGAGGCTTCCGTTTTGTGGGAGCAGGTGTTTCCGGCGGTGAAGAGGGTGCATTGAATGGAGCTTCTATCATGCCGGGCGGTTCGGTAAGCGCCTGGGAAGAAGTGAAGCCTGTTTTGCAGAGTATTGCTGCCAAAGCATCCGACGGCACGCCTTGCTGCCAGTGGGTGGGACCGGCTGGTTCGGGACATTTTGTCAAGATGATTCATAATGGCATCGAATATGGCGATATGCAGCTTATTTCCGAAGCCTATTGGGTGATGAAGAACCTGCTGAAGCTGGATAACGGAGAAATGTCTTCGGTCTTTTCGCAATGGAATGAGGGCAAATTGCGTAGCTATCTTATTGAAATTACTGCTAATATCTTGCAGCATAAAGATAAGTCGGGCGGTTATCTGATAGATAAAATACTGGATACAGCCGGACAAAAAGGTACAGGCAAATGGTCGGTAATCAATGCTATGGAGCTTGGTATGCCGTTGGGGCTGATTGCTACGGCTGTTTTTGAACGCAGCTTGTCGGCTCAGAAAGAACTGCGGAAGTCGGCTGCCGGGCATTTTACCTGCCGGCGCACGGAGGTGGTATACAACAAATCCGAAATGGTAGGAGATATTTATTCGGCGCTTTATGCATCCAAACTGGTGTCTTATGCTCAAGGCTTTGCTGTATTGCAACGTGCTTCGGACTCTTTCGGATGGAACCTCGACCTGGCTTCCATTGCCCGTATGTGGCGTGGCGGTTGCATCATCCGCAGTATCTTCCTCAATGATATTGCAGCCGCTTTCGAGCGGAGTGAGAAACCGCAGCATCTTCTTCTTACTCCTTATTTCAGCAATGAGATGAAACAACTGCTCTCCGGCTGGAAACATCTGGTGGCACAGGCTATGAAAGAGGAACTTCCGGTTCCTGCATTTTCATCGGCATTGAATTATTTTTATTCACTCGTCTCCGCCAACTTACCGGCGAATATGATTCAGGCACAGCGCGATTATTTCGGAGCGCACACCTTTGAGCGTGTGGACGGACTGCGTGGGCAGTTCTTCCATGAAAACTGGACAGGACACGGCGGAGAAACGAAGTCGGGAACCTATAACGTGTAGTCTTTCTTTAGTGTGAAGATTACTGAAATTCCCCTACAAACATAAAGCTATGAGTAAATTTGTGATGATAATTTTCGGCGCTTCCGGTGACCTGACGAAGCGCAAGTTAATACCGGCATTATATAATCTGTACAAGGATAACCGCCTGCCGGAAGGTTTTGCTGTTTTAGGCATCGGACGTACCGGATACCGGGATGATACCTACCGTGCTTATATACGGACGGAAATGGAACGTTTTGTGGCTTCGGAAGAACATGCCGGCGGACGTATGACTGATTTTTGCAATCATCTGTACTATCTTTCGCTTAATCCGGCCGAGGCTGCCGATTATGGAAATCTGGATGCCCGTCTTCGGGAACTGACGGGTGAGCAGAAGCCGGATGGCATGTTGTACTATCTGGCAACGCCGCCGTCGCTGTATGGTGTGATTCCTCTTCATCTTAAGACTGCCCGCCTGAACCGTCCTCATACGCGTATCATCGTCGAGAAGCCTTTCGGTTATGATTTGGAATCTGCCCGTGAACTGAACCGTATCTATGCTTCCGTATTCGAGGAGCATCAGATTTACCGTATAGACCATTTCCTGGGTAAAGAGACTGCGCAGAACATTCTGGCTTTTCGTTTTGCCAATGGCATCTTCGAGCCGCTTTGGAACCGTAATTACATTGACTATGTAGAGATTACCGCAGTAGAGAATTTGGGTATCGAACAGCGTGGAGGGTTTTATGAAGGAACCGGAGCATTGCGTGATATGGTACAGAATCACCTCATTCAGTTGGTAGCGCTTACCGCGATGGAACCGCCGGCAGTTTTCAATGCCGATAATTTCCGCAACGAGGTGGTAAAAGTATATGAATCCCTCTCTCCCTTGACAGAAGAAGACCTGAACGAGCACATTGTCCGTGGGCAATATACCGCGTCTGCGACCAAGCCCGGTTATCGTGAAGAGAAGAACGTAGCTTCCGATTCCCGTACCGAAACTTATATTGCCATGAAAATAGGCATTGACAACTGGCGGTGGAGCGGCGTTCCTTTCTATATACGTACCGGAAAACAGATGCCGACCAAGGTGACTGAAATCGTGGTACACTTCCGCGAGACACCTCATCAGATGTTCCGTTGTGAAGGCGGCCACTGCCCGCGTGCCAACAAACTGATTCTGCGTTTGCAGCCCAATGAGGGTATTGTGCTGAAGTTTGGAATGAAAGTTCCGGGACCGGGGTTTGATGTGAAACAGGTGATGATGGACTTCAGTTATTCCGATTTGGGCGGTCTGCCCGCCGGAGACGCGTATGCCCGCCTGATTGAAGACTGTATACAGGGAGACCAGACACTCTTTACCCGTAGCGATGCTGTGGATGCGTCATGGCGTTTTTTCAATCCTGTGCTGAAGTATTGGCAGGAACATCCGGATGCACCGCTTTACGGTTATCCCGTGGGAACGTGGGGACCTTTGGAAAGTGAAGCTATGATGCGTGAACATGGGGCCGAATGGACTAACCCGTGTAAGAATTTGACGAATACTGATGAATATTGTGAATTATGAAAAGTTATGTATATCCTGCTGCAACCTCGACTGCACGTGCTCTTATCCGGTATATAATCGACATGATGAACCGGGAGCCGGAGCGGATTTTTTACCTTGCTTTCAGCGGAGGAACGACTCCTTCCCTTATGTTCGACATTTGGGCGCATGAGTTCAGAGAAGAGACTCCTTGGATGCGGATGCGGATTTTCTGGGTGGACGAACGTTGCGTATCCGTCAGCGACTCGGACAGCAATTACGGTACTATGCTGCGTTTGCTGCTGCAAGAGGTAGGCATACCCGATGAATATGTATACCCCATTCATGGTGATTGCCGTAGTCCGGTGCAAGAGGCAAAACGTTATTCGGATTTGGTTTTCAGTACGGTTCCTTTGCACCGGGGTTTCCCTACTTTTGACATAGTGCTGTTGGGAGCAGGCGATGACGGACATACTTCTTCCATTTTCCCCGGTCAGGAGTATCTGCTCTCTTCTTTTCATCCGTATGAAAAGAGTATAAATCCTTATAACGGGCAGCCACGTATTGCCATGACGGGATGTCTGCTGTTCAGTGCCAGAAAACTTATATTCTTGATAACGGGCAAGAACAAGACGGAAGTTGTTTATGACATTCTGAAGTCGGGCGATACCGGTCCGGCTGCCTACGTGGCGCATCATGCCGCGGATGTGGACATCTTTACCGACGTAGAAATTGCCGGATAAGCGGTTACCCTTTTGAGGTTCCGCTTTCCAGTATGCTTACGATGGAGAAGAGTGTGAAGCAGATACCGCCCAATCCTGCCAGTACACGTGCCGGTACAAAGTAGACTTCGTGTATGCTTGCCATTTCAAAAAGGAAGGCAGACAGGAACAGACAGAGCAGTGCAGTAAATACGGGTATCAAGGGAATTCGGTTTGCCAGTTTGAAAGTGTTGCGCCATATTGCTGCCAGGAGTATGACTTTGCTTGAAATGCTGTAGCAAACCAATCCCAGGCCTATCATTATATACCCTATGGAAGATTCGGCAGGGTTCGGGTTTTTCAGTATCAGTAGCCCCCAAAGGATGCTGAGTGTTCCCATGGCAAGTACCATTACAGGCCACCATTTACGTTCTGCATGCGAGTAACTGTTACGTATTTGGCGTACGATAGTTGCCACCAGTGCCACGAGGCTTGTACAGATGCAGGCTATTCCTGCCATGACATGTCCTGCTACATAATAGGCGTTGTGCACATCGCTCTTTGCAAGCAGCTGGAATGTCCATATCCAAGTGGCAAGTGCCAGCAATGTCGCAACAACTATAAGAAGCTTACCTTGTGTGCCGTTAAAGGCTTGTGGGGGCACATCGTTTTCCGTCGTTTGGGAATTGGCAGGTATAAGGGTGAACCGGGTGGAAGAAGTGGCGGTCGTTGCCACGCAGGCAGTGATGAAAGCTACGCCGCAGATTACATGTCCGGCTACGAAATGACTGGCGGTGGCAGCTTCGCTGATATATTCCCAGCCGCAGATGAAAGTCAGTAGGGCAGCCAGATAGCCAAGCACGGGCAGAGCGTACAGGACAACCGTATTGTATGTGTGAATAATCTGCCGGATAATGGTAGCCGCTGTTGCAAACAAGGCAATGCAAATCATTCCTAATGACATTACTACCGGACCGGCAACGTTTTTTGCCGGGTCCGTTCCCATATCAAGTACAAAAGCTCCGTAACCAAAACAAAACAGGGCCATCAGCAGAGGGATGGTGCGAAAGAGAACACTGATTCCGTAATTCATAATTATTTTCTATTAAAGTTTTCCCCTCTAACAGCAGCATTATGACTTTGTTTCTCATTTTAAGCTTTATTCATAGGATATAATACTTTGACAGTCCGGTTTAGGGTGCAAGGCGGTTTATCTCCCATTTTTTGGAGTTTGGACACGATAGGCCGGAAGCGGACTTTTCTTCGTGGAGAGTATATTCGAAACGGTCGTGCAGCCTGCTTTCCCGTCCCTGCCAGAATTCGAAGCGGGTGGGGGTGACGGCAAAACCGCCCCAGTTGTCGGGACGTGGTACGGTCTGTCCGGTCAGCCTGGCAGCTTCCTTTACAAAAGCGCGGATTATTTCCATCCGGCTGCTGATGACGTGACTTTGGGGGGATATTCTTGCGCCGATCCGGCTTTTGTAGGGTCGGGTGGAGAAGTAAGCGTCCGATTCTTGAGGAGTGCATTTCTCCGCTTTTCCTTCGATATGTACTTGTCTTTCCAGCTTATGCCAAACGAAAGAGAGGGAGATGTAGGGATTGGCTGTGAGTTGCCGTCCCTTACGGCTTTCGTAGTTGGTGAAGAAGATGAGTTTACCATTTTCCACGCCTTTCAGCAGTACGGTGCGGGTAGAGGGCCGTCCGTCCGGTGAGACGGTGGCTACAATCATGGCGGTAGGTTCGTTCTCGCCGCAATGCAGGGCGTCGTTGAGCCAGCGGGCGAATTGCTCGAAGGGATTCTCTGAGATAGTATTCCGGGTGAGCTTGCCTTTCTTATATTCTTTTCGTATGTCCGAGAATTGGGAATCCATATAATTACTGTTTATTATTATAACAATGAAAGAGCGAAAGGGTTGAAATACGGATACGTTGACCGCTAAAAATATCTTTTTTTCTTCTTTTTTTATAATTGTAATGATAATTCTTCTCAGTTTCGTTATGTGTTTCCGTTCTATAGGACGATTTCATGTAAATAATGTTTATATTTGTACTTCAATTACAAACATTGTTTATATGAGCGACAGACAACAATTCATTATAGATTGCACATCTCTTATTCCTGTTATAGGAACTTTGGTTTTAATAAAAATAGCTAACGAACAAATGGTTACCATGGTTGCTGCTTATGTACTTTGTGGCGAACTTTTGGGTGTGTTGATCAGTAGGATATTGAGGTTATATTATATTGATGTGGTTTTCGTCTGGTTGGGTGGAATTATGCTTTGGCTGTGGTATTGGTTCGGAGTACAGCCCAGCTATATGGGGTGATAGAGCGTCAGCTGCAAGTGTGGATAGGACGTCTTGTAATTCAAGTTATCAAATGGACAGACGATTAATCGGAAGAAGTTGATACTCATAAAATTAGTATTTAATAGGTCTATAATAAAAGCACTTCCAACGTTCGCTTACGGAGGAAGTGCTTTACACAAAAACTAAACTAGACTTAACTAAACTATTCTATTGGGGGAGTTTCACAACTCCTATCTGTTCGCGGCAAAGGTAAAAAAACATCTTTTAATATGCAATAGGATATTATTAGAAATAGCCCGATTTCAATAAAATATAAACCTATAAGGGTATTTTTAACTCCTTTTATTAAGAAAATCTTGGAATATTTGTTTATAACTGTCACTGACGGGGATATAGTTCTTGCCAAAGACAATACGTCCACGGTCGATGATACGTATTTTGTCTTTTTGGACGATATAGGAACGATGCACGCGTATGAAGCGTGAAGCAGGTAGAAGTTCTTCTATGGACTTCATGCTCATGAGCGAGAGAATGGGTTTGGGAGAGTTCTCCTCATAGATTTTGATATAATCTTTCAAGCCTTCGATGTAAAGAATATTTTTGAGCTCCACTTGTATCAGTTTGTAATCACTTTTTACGAAGATGCTTTCAATTTCCTCTTGGGGCTGTTGCAGCAGTTCGAACCACTTCACTGCTTTATTGGCGGCTTGCAGAAAGTCTGCATACGAGATGGGTTTCAGCAGATAATCGAGGGCGTTGACCCTATACCCGTCTATGGCATATTGGTCGAAAGCGGTGGTGAAAACGATACGGGTATGTGTATCTACCATTCTGGAGAATTCCAGGCCGTTGAGTTCGGGCATTTGGATATCAAGAAAAAGAAGGTCGACACGCTTGTCCGGCAAGTCGCTCATCGCTTGCACTGCACTGGAGTATTTGCCGGTAAGATCCAGAAACGGGGTTTTGTTGACGTAGCTCTCCAAAAGGTTCAGGGCCAGCGGTTCGTCATCTACGATTGCGCACTTCAGATTCATGTTGTCAGTAATTGATTGTTAAAACCGATTTATATTCTTTTCCGCCCTCACTTATGCCGTGCTTCCATGCGTACCGGCCGGGATAGGTCAGTTCCAGACGCTTGCCTACTTGTTCCAGTCCGATGCCGCTGCCGCTTTTGTCGGCTTCGCTCTTGGGGTGGTAGCTGTTGGTTATTTCGCAACGTACTTCATGCACGTTCTCGCTGAAATATATACGGATATGGCTGGGCTCGGTGGGAGAGATGCCATGTTTGAAAGCATTCTCTATGAGGGAGATGAATATCAGCGGGGCAATCTCCGTAGGGCTGTCGGGTCGAATATCGAAACGCGTTTCAACAGTGACGTTGGACGAGAGACGGATGCGCATCAAGGCGATGTAGTTCTTGATGAAATCCATTTCCTTGCCTAAAGTTACGAAGTTCTGCTGATTGTCGTAAAGGACATGGCGCAATAAACGGCTCAGTTCCTGTACGGCTGTTTGTGCCTTATCCGTATCAAAGGCAATGAGTGCGTAGATATTGTTCAGCGTGTTGAGCAGGAAATGCGGGTTGAGCTGGTTGCGGAGATTCTTTAATTCGGCTTCCGTGCGACTTTTTTCGGCTTCGCGGCGGGCGGCTTCCACCTGCACCCAACGTCCGCTGAGGCGAATGGCCGCACTCAACCCTACGGTAAGTATCATGGAAAAGAAATCGCGCATGATGAATATCCACTTCGGCGGACCGATGTGCCTTTGGCCCTCACCGTCGGCTTTTGCGTAGGTGTGGAATGCGTACTCCTGCCAAAAGTGTACACCGGCTGTAACGCAAGCTATCAGCAGTATGTTCAGCAGGAGATACTGCCGTATGCGCCCCTCGAACAGATAACGGGGAATGAGGAAGCAGTAATTGCAGTAGAATACGATAAGAAAAGATAGCGGAACAATGCTGCCATGGCGCAGGTAGTCCATCCATGTAATGGTGAAACCGCTGCGTGTCATCATCACGAAAGGAAAAGCAAATACAATTCCCCAGCCGATGATATGAATCAGGGCTTCGATGATGCGCGACCGTGAGTAGAGAATTTGTTTCATACAAATGCAAAGATAGTTTTTTTTAGCGATAAGCGATTATCACTCGTATCGTATTGCTTCTATCGGGTCTAAGTCTGCTGCTTTCTTTGCAGGATACCATCCGAAGAACACTCCTGTCACCGTACAGACGGCAAAGCTGAGGAATACGCTCCATGCCTGTATATAAATAGGCCAATGGGCTGCGCTCTTCACAATCCAGCTTGCGCCGCAGCCGATGATGACGCCGATGAGGCCGCCGGTGATGCTGATGAGGATGGCCTCGATGAGGAATTGCGACAGGATGTCCACTCCTCTGGCGCCCACACTCATGCGCAGACCGATTTCGCGGGTACGCTCCGTTACGGATACATACATGATGTTCATGATGCCGATGCCGCCTACCACCAGCGATATGCCGGCGATGCAGGCGAGGAGAGTAGTCATCAGGTCGGTGGTGGTGTTCAGCATCGAGCTGAGCTCCTGCTGGCTGCGTATGGTGAAATCATCGTCGTCGCTGTCCTTCAGTTTATGGTTCCGGCGCAGAATTCCGGTGATTTCTTCGGTGGCGTTGTCCGTCATGTCCTCGGTGAGTGCGGATGCGAAGATACCTTGCAGATAGGTCTGTGCAAGCAGACGTTTCATTACGGTGGTGTAGGGGGCAAGTACAACGTCGTCCTGGTCCATACCCATACTGTTGTATCCTTTGGCTTTCAGTACGCCCGTCACACGGAAAGGCACTTGGTTGAAGCGGATAATGCGTCCTACGGGGTCTTCTCCGTTGGGGAAAAGATTATCCTGTATCGTCTTGCCGATGACACATACTTTGGCGGAAGTCTGTATGTCGGTTTCCGTAAACATCGTGCCGTTCTCCACCGTAAGCTGGCGGATTTCAAGGTAGTCCGTGCCTACGCCGCTTACGGACGAGGGGTAGTTGTTATTGCCTGCAATGAGCTGTCCCGATGAGGATACGTTGGGGCTGACGGCAGCCAGGAAGTTCGTCTCGTTGCGCAATGCCTCGTAGTCGGTGAGCTTCAGCGTCTGCATGGCGCTGGGGTCTTGGCGGACGCCGCCGCGCATATCCGCTCCCGGATGAATCATTATCATATTCGAGCCCATTTCGGAGATTTGCGCCTGAATGCTCTTTTTTGAACCTTGTCCGATGGCGAGCATCGTGATGACGGACGCCACGCCGATGATGATGCCCAACATCGTGAGGAAGGCACGCAGTTTATTGTTGGCAAGCGCCCGGAAGGCTATTTTGAAAAGGTTGGTTCCATTCATTGATTTGTTGTTTTATGATATTGTTTTTCTTTTTTCATCCTGCGATAAAGTAATTTACGTACTGCGTCAGTCATCCTCCTGCTTGGGCAGTGCTGCCAGTGTTTCGGCGGCATTCAGAATGTTTCGGTTGGGCTTGTCGTCCTTCACCTGGCCGTCGCGCAATACGATGTTGCGGCTGCTGTATTGGGCTATTTCCGGATTGTGCGTTACGAAAATGATGGTGCGTCCTTCGGCATGCAGCTTCTGGAAGAGCACCAGGATTTCGAATGAGGTACGGGTATCCAGATTACCGGTGGCTTCGTCCGCCAGGATTACGGCAGGGTTGTTTACCAATGCACGGGCGATGGCTACGCGTTGCATCTGTCCGCCGGACATCTGGTTGGACTTGTGTTCCAGCCGGTCGCCCAGCCCTACGGCTTTCAGCGCTTCGATGGCGCGTTTCCGGCGTTCGGCTGCCGATACGGACGAGTTGTACATCAGCGGCAGTTCCACATTTTCCACGGCTGTGGTTTTTGCCAGCAGGTTATAGTTCTGGAACACGAAGCCGATTTTACGGTTGCGGAGTACAGCACGCTGGGACTTGCTCATGGTGCGTACGGAGATGCCGTCCAGCAGATACTCTCCTACGGTGGGCGTATCCAGGCAGCCGAGTATGTTCAACAGCGTTGATTTGCCCGAACCGGACGTACCCATGATGGTGACGAACTCTCCCTCGCCGATAGAGAATGATACGCCGCGCAGCGCATGCACCGTTTCGTCTCCTACCTGGAAGTTCCGCTTTATGTTTTGAAGTTCAATTACGGTTTTGCTCATGATTAATGATGTATGGTTTACTCTGTACTGTACTTTTATACTCAGTCTCTGTACGCTGTTTCATCGGCTGTTGTTTTTCTTCTTGCTTCCCGGCGGGCCCGGCATGAACGGGCTTTTCTCACCGCTTGGTTCCTGCGGCATATCCGCCGTTGGGCCTTCGCCCGGCATGCGCCCTATGGTGGCTTCGGTCACTACTGTCGCACCTTCATCGATGCCGCTTACAATCTCCGTATTCACACCGTTGGAGATACCTACCGTTACCGGATGCGCGATGAATGTATTGCCCTCGCGTGTCCAGAGTTTGTGTTCGCTTTCGCAATCTTTCACAATGTCATTCTCGCCGATAAGTGGCTTTTCGGGTGTGAAGCGGAGCGCACGTGCCGGAACGGAAAGCACATTCTTGCGGTCGAGTGTGTAAATCGTGACGTTGGCCGTCAGGCGCGGTTTCAGTTTCAGGTCGGGGTTGGGAGCGGATATGACAACCTCGTAGGTGACGACCGTACCGGATGTGCCGCTGCTGCCGGAACTTGTAGAGCTGTCCTCTCCCAAGCGGATTTGCGTTACTACGCCCTCAAACGTGTCATTGGGATAGGCGTCTACGCTAAACGTCACGCGTTGCCCGTCTTTCACGCCGCCTATGTCGGCTTCATCCACGTCGGCCACAACCTGCATCTGCGTCAGGTCGGCAGCGATGGTGAACAGGGTAGGGGTCTCGAAACCGGATGCCACCGTTTGCCCTTCCTCTACCGCACGGTTGATGACCACGCCGTCGATGGGCGAAGTGATGGTGGCGTACGACAGGTTGCGCTCCGCCTTTGCCAGCGATGCCTGACTGCTTTCGTAGCTGCTTTTCGCTTTCTCGTAATTGTAGACGGACTGCTCGTAGTCGGTATCGCTGATAAGCTGCTTTTCGTGCAGTCCCCGGTTGCGTTCGTAGTTCTTCCGCTGATATTCGTATTCGGCTTTCGCACCGTTGTAGGCGGCGCGTTGGGATGCCACTTCGCTTTGCAGGGTCACACGGTCCATTTCGGCTATAAGCTGGCCTTTGGTAACTACGGAATTGTAGTCGGCATATATCTTGTCGATGATGCCGCTTACCTGCGTGCCAACTTCCACTTCCGTCACCGGTTCGATGGTGCCGGTGGCGGTTATGGATTCCGATATCTCGCCTTTGATTACGGTGGCTGTCTCGTAGGTCACTTTATGCTTGGCCGTGGAGCCACCGAAAAGCCGGATGCTTATGCCGGCTGCCGCCACAACGGCTACGGCGATAAGGATAATCTTTTTCTTGTTCATATTCTGTATATCATTATTGGGTTTTAAGTAGCGTTGGTCTATACCGCAAGAGATAGTTGCGTATGGGGTTTATTATATTGAATAGGTCAAAGCGTAATCTGTTCTCCCTGGTAGAATTTCAGCAGTTGCGTGTTCAGTATTGCCATGTATTTGGCTTGCAGGGTTTCCTGTTGCGCGTTGAGCAGGTTGTTTTTCTCGGTCAGCAGTTCCACGGTATTCTTCATGCCGAGGTTGAATTGCTCTTGGATGAGGTCGTAGCTGGTCTGTGTGCTGCGCAGCTTCTCTATGGCGGCAACGTAGCGTTGTTGTGCGCTGTTGGCATCCAGCCATAACCCTTCGATGGTCTTGTACAGGTTTTTCTGATTGTCCAGCAAGTCCAGTTCGCTGTTCTGCTTCTGTATCTTGGCTTTCTGTACGGCGCTCTTGGTCTGCCGGTTGTTGAAGATGGGTACGCTTACGGTTACTCCCAAGGAGTTGTTCCAGTTCTGCTTGATTTGTTCGCCGAAGGTGAAGTCGTTGCCGTTGGTGTTCGTGCTCCCTATGCCTGCACTAAGGCTGATGGTGGGGATGTAACCGGAGCGGGCGATATTGATGTCGAGTTCCGAGGCTTTGACATTCAGCCGGCCTGCTTCGATTTCCGGACGCAGGGTGAGGGCAGAGCGGTAGACATCGGTCTTTGAGGGCAGCGGCGACAATACATTCTCATCGCCGAGTGTGGGGATGTAAAGCGTCATTTCCTTTTCGCCGTCCAGTTCGAGGAGTTGTTTCAGTTGCAGTTTGTAATCTTGCAGGGTAGCTTGTGCCGTGACCAATTGATATTTGTCGGTGCTGACCTGCGCTTCCAGTTGGGCGAGGTCGCTCCTGGCGATGCTTCCCGCTGCAAGCAGGGCGCGTGCCCGTTCGCATTCCGCCCGGCTGACGTCGAGGGTTGCTTCATTTACCTTGACGGCTTCGGCTGCATAGAGGATCTGCACGTAAATCTGCGTGATGCTTTCTTCGATGCTGTTCTCGCTCTCCGCCACGCCCAGTTCGGCAATGCGGTTGTTCATCCGTTGCTGTTTCAAGGTATTCAGCCGTTTGCTGCCGTTGTAAAGCGTCCAGTTGGCATCGATGCCATAGCTGCCGTTGTAGCTGGTCTTGCTTTGGCTGCTGGTGATGTTGTCGCCGTCTATTATCGTATTGGTCTGGCTGTTGGGCCGGTTTACGATACGTTGGCTTACGGATGCCGTGAGGCTGGGAAAGAGGGCTGCCCTGGCGGTCTTTACGTCCACTTCGGCGCTCTCGGCGTTGAGTCGGTTCTTGCGTATCGTGATGTTTTGCTGCAAAGCATAGTCGATGCAGGCTTGCAGGTTCCATTGTGCGGGAAGCGTCTGCGTGCTGTCCTGCTGTTGCGTACCGATAGCGGTTTCCTGCGTTTGCGGCATAGCATTGCCGACACAGGTGCTTGCCGCACAAAGCGATATTACGGTCAATCTTTTTACATTTATCATATTACCTTGTTTCTATGGTTTTACCGTTGCAAAAGTATGCGTAGCCTCTTGAAACAGCAAAAACAATAGACCATTGCCGGGATTGTGTCGACGGATTACTTTTTCCTGCCGATAATTAAGAGTTTGCTTTGCTGTTTTTATGAAATGTCAAAATACACTTGCTGATAGAAACCAATAGTAAGCGAATTTCAGTTTTGACCCCGTAAAGACAGTAGATATCCTCCCAAAGAACTTCTTTATAGAATACCGGACAAAAATCAAGCCGGCTATAACTTTTCAGTTTTTTATTTGTTATTTATATAAAAGTATTTTATATTTGTAATGATTATAATTTAAACTTTATGAAGAATCTTGTTACCAGTATCTGGCAATTCTATGTCGATGGCTTCCGAAGCATGACATTGGGGCGTACCTTGTGGCTGATAATCGCAATCAAATTGTTTATCATGTTTTTTATTCTTCGTCTTTTCTTCTTTCCGAACTATCTGAATGAAGCTGCCGGAGAAGGCGCTAAGGAAGATTACGTCAGCAGTGAACTGATTATGCGGGCGGGAAGATAGGAGATAGTGATAAGCGGTTAGTGATTAGCGATTAAAGGGGGGGAGTGAGGTATTCCTTTTCCTTATTTATACCTTATACTTTATATTTTATACTTTAATTTCATACTTAATATTTATTCTCATGCTTGAAAACATTGACACTTCTCTGATTGATTGGTCGAGAGCGCAATTTGCCTTGACCGCTATCTATCACTGGATTTTTGTGCCGCTTACTTTAGGATTGGCGGTAATTATGGGCATCATGGAAACGGTGTACTACCGTACGGGTGACAAGTTCTGGAAACATACTGCCAAGTTCTGGATGAAACTCTTCGGCATCAACTTTGCCATAGGTGTGGCAACGGGACTGATTCTGGAGTTTGAATTCGGTACGAACTGGAGTAATTACAGTTGGTTCGTGGGCGACATCTTCGGTGCGCCGCTTGCTATCGAAGGTATTCTGGCATTCTTTATGGAAGCCACGTTCATTGCTGTGATGTTCTTCGGTTGGGACAAGGTAAGCAAACGTTTCCACCTGGCTTCTACCTGGCTTACGGGACTTGGTGCTACTATCTCCGCCTGGTGGATTCTGGTGGCGAATGCCTGGATGCAGAATCCGGTAGGTATGGAGTTCAATCCCGATACCGCCCGTAACGAGATGGTTGACTTCTGGGCGGTGGCCACTTCGCCGATGGCAGTCAATAAGTTCTTCCACAGCGTGTTGTCCGGCTGGGTGCTGGCTGCGGTGTTCGTGGTAGGTGTGAGTTGCTGGTATCTGTGGAAAAACCGTGAGAAGAAGTTTGCTTTGGCAAGCATAAAGATAGCTGCCTGGGTAGGACTGTGTGCCGCTGTGCTTTCTGCGTGGACGGGCGACGGTTCCGGTTATCAGGTGGCACAGAAACAACCCATGAAGCTTGCTGCCATGGAGGGTTACTATCAGGGGCAGGAAGGAGCCGGACTGGTGGCTTTCGGCATTCTCAATCCCGACAAGAAGACGGCCGACGACGGTAAGGATGCTTTCCTCTTCCGCATGGAGATTCCCAAGTTCCTTTCATTGCTTGCCGAGCGCGATTCAAAGGCTTTCGTACCGGGCATCAACGACCTGCTGAAAGGCGGTTATCCCTTGAAAGACGGTACAACCGCGCTCTCTGCTCAGGAGAAGATTGAAAAGGGAAAGACGGCTATCGGGGCTTTCTCCGCTTATCGTGCCGCCAAAGCTGCGGGCAACGATGCCGAGGCGCAGGTGGCTGCCAAAGTGTTGAAAGAGAATGTGGCGTATTTCGGTTACGGTTATATCAAGGATGTAAACGAACTGGTTCCCAACGTGCCGCTCACCTTCTATATGTTCCGTGTCATGGTGATGCTGGGCGGGTACTTCATCCTCTTCTTCATCGTGGTTCTCGTCCTTGCCTACAAGAAGGATTTGTCGCAGATGCGCTGGATGCATTGGGTGGCGATGCTGACCATTCCGCTGGGTTATCTTGCCGGGCAGGCAGGTTGGGTGGTTGCCGAATGCGGACGTCAGCCGTGGGCCATTCAGGATATGTTGCCCACAAGTGCCGCCATTTCCAAACTGGATGTCGGCTCCGTGCAGACCACATTCTTCATTTTCCTTGTACTGTTTACCGTTATGCTGATTGCCGAAGTAGGCATTATGCTGAAAGCCATACGGAAAGGACCGGAAAAAGAACTTTCTCATCAATCATAACTTATAACTCATAACTCATTACATGAATACCTATATATTTCTTCAACATTATTGGTGGTTTATAGTATCCCTGTTGGGAGCCATCCTTGTATTCCTGCTGTTTGTGCAGGGCGGTAACTCGCTGATATTCTGTCTGGGCAAGACGGAAGAGCAGCGCAAGATGATAATAAACTCTACGGGGCGCAAGTGGGAGTTTACGTTTACTACGCTCGTAACGTTCGGCGGTGCGTTCTTTGCATCGTTCCCGTTGTTCTACAGTACGAGCTTCGGCGGTGCGTACTGGCTGTGGATGATTATCTTGTTTACTTTCGTGTTGCAGGCTGTAAGCTACGAGTTTCAGTCGAAAGCGGGCAATCTGTTGGGCAAGACGACGTATCGCGCTTTTCTGGTGATAAACGGAGTGGTAGGGCCGGTGCTGCTGGGCGGTGCGGTGGCAACGTTCTTCACGGGTTCGGAGTTCTATATCAACAAAGGTAATATTGCCGATACGGTGATGCCGGTTATCAGCAGTTGGGCCAATGCGGGGCACGGGTTGGATGCGTTGCTCAATCCGTGGAATGTAGTGTTGGGACTGGCTGTGTTCTTCCTGGCGCGTATTCTCGGTGCGCTTTACTTCATTAACAATATCGGCGATGCGGATTTGGTGAAACGTTGCCGTCGTGCGTTGTGGGGCAATACGGGGCTGTTTCTGGTATTCTTCCTTGCATTCGTTATCCGTACGCTGCTTGCCGAAGGCTACGCGGTGAATCCGGAAACCGGAGAGGTATTTATGGAACCCTATAAGTATCTGACAAACTTTATCGAAATGCCTGTGGTGCTGCTCGTGTTCCTTATCGGTGTGCTTGCCGTGCTTTGGGGAATTGTCCGCACGGTGTGGAAACCGTCTTTCGACAAGGGGATATGGTTTGCAGGCGCAGGCACTGTGCTCACGGTATTGGCGCTGTTGCTGGTGGCGGGTTATAACAATACTGCCTATTATCCCTCTACCGCCGACCTGCAAAGTTCGCTTACGCTGGCAAACAGTTGTTCCAGCCAGTTTACGTTGCGGGTAATGGCCTACGTATCTGTCCTGGTTCCTTTTGTGCTTGCCTACATTTTCTACGCATGGCGCAGCATCGACAGGAAGAAGATAGATGCCGAAGAGATGCAGGATGAAAAAGGACACGCCTATTGATTTTATAACTCCGGGGATTTGCTCCCGGTTTCCCTGGAGTTTCTTTGAAAATGCCGGGGGATATAAGAGAAAACTCCTCACGTTTGGGTTGCAAACGTGAGGAGTTTTCTCTTATGGTTCCGGATATTCCGGACTCTGTAATCTCTTTTGTTTGGCAGATTTTTCTGCCTTATGTATTCTATTATTTATGTGCTTTTGTGCAAATGTAGTGCATATTCCTTTTTCTTACATAGGAAAAAGCCGTTTATTTCTTTCTCTGTTTAGATGCGTAAGGTTTTTCCGGTGGAAATTTCGGTACAAGTTTCATTAGCCGCAGTATCTGTCCCTGCCTTTTCCGGATATAACTTGAGGGGTTTGCAGAGTCGAAGCGTAGAGGGTTGGGCAGAGTGGCTGCAATCAGCGCGCATTGTCCGGCAGTGAGCTTGGCGGCGGTGGTATGGAATTTATACCGGGCTGCGGCTTGCGCCCCGTAAATGCCTTTGCCCATTTCTATGGAGTTGAGGTAGACCGTCATAATCCGCTTTTTGGACCAGAACAGTTCTATCATCCACGTGAAGTAAACTTCAAAGCCCTTGCGGAGCCATGAGGATTGCGGCCACAGAAATACATTCTTCGCTGTCTGCTGGCTGATGGTGCTTGCACCGCGTTTCCGTTTGCGTTTTTCGTTCTCTTTCATGGCTTTCCGTATTTCGATGAAGTCGAAGCCGTTGTGTGTGGCAAACCGGTTATCTTCCGACGCAATGACAGCCATAGGCAGGTGAGGGGAGATTTCATTGAACGGTATCCACTCGTGATGCCATGCGGGGCTTTCTCCTTTAAATATCTGTTGCACGCTTCGGATAACCATCAGCGGCGTGACATATACCGGCATAAAACTATAAACCACTACCGTTACAGCAGTGGATATAAAGAAGAAGAGCAACAGATTGCGGATAATCCGTAAGGGTTTGGAGAATTTCATGGGAATGATGATTGGAAATTTGCTTCACCGCAGGGGACACAAAGAGAGTTTACGGAGTTTTTCAGATAACGGAATTTTTCGGACATAAGAACAAAAGAACAGATTCTGTGATGCCGCATCACTACCGGCATTCTTCAGTGTTTTTTTATGTTTTTTTGCTCTTATGTCCGAAAACCGGATTGTTATTTTCCCGCTTCCGCATTCTTAATCATCTGCTCGCTGGCATACATGAATATTACCACACGGCGATTTTCGCTCGCCGACAGGCTTTCGTCGTATTCATTGTAGCCCACACCTTCCACTTGCTTGAACTGAGAGGGAGATACGCCGCAATCCTGCAGATAATTCTCTACGGCATAGGCACGGTTCTTGGACACCTTCATGTTGGCTTCGTACGTACCGATCTTGTCCGTATGGCCTATGATGGCGATGTCCGTAGTTGTGTCTTCCTTCAGAATCTTGGCGAGGTCGCGCAAGGAAGCTTTCGCATCGTTGCTCAGCGTAGAGGAGTTGAAGGCAAACAGAATACCGGAGTCGAACGTCACCTTGACGGCATCCAGATTATTGGCATCTTTCACCATTTCCACCTGTGCGCCTTCAATCTTGGCGGCTTCGGCAGCCTTTTTATCCATCTTATGACCGATAGCCACACCTGCGCCCGTACCTACCGCTGCGCCTACTGCTGCACCGATAGCAGCGCCTTTACCCTTGCCGAACAGTCCGCCGATAATGGCTCCTGCCGCAGCGCCCGAGCCACCGCCGATAATGCCGCCTTTTGTCGTATTGTTCATTGTACCGCAACTACCCAGTAGTATGGCACCGCTCAGCAGGAATGCTGTCATTTTCATCTTTTTCATACCTTTTATTTTTTAATTGGTTCAAGTTTTACTAATGCAAATTTATGTATATAATACATTTGTTGGCATTAAAAAGTTTACCATTGCAGTTTTTTTAGAGAATTTTCCTTTTAATAAAGAGAAAACGGCCGGTCTTATACGTTACTTGTAATTCAGGAAGTTTTCCTGCACCAGCTTTCCTGCCTGCCACACGGCGCGTATGTTCAGTTCCTTGTCCATGATGAGGATGTCGGCGTCCTTGTCCTTTTGCAGGGAACCTTTGCGGTCGTACACGCCCATGATGCGTGCCGGGGTTTCGGAAGCCATGCGCAGGGCGTCGCCCAACGGGATACCCGCCTTGACCATAGTACGCACCAGCACGTCCATGGTGGCGATACTGCCTGCCAATGAGGAGCGGTCGGCAAGCTTGCACACACCGTCTTCGATGATGTAGCGCGGGTCGTTGATTTCCTTGCCTTCGGTGGCGGCGCAGGAGAGGGCGTCCGTTACGAGGCAGGTGTGCTCTACGCCTTTCAGTTTGTATGCCAGTTTCAGGATGGTGGACGGCAGGTGGATGCCGTCGGCAATGAGTTCGATGGTCATGCCGTCGGTCAGGTAGACACTTTCCACAGTGCCTTCGTACTTGTACTCGCGGCGTTTGTGGAAGCCGGGCATGGCGTTATAGAAGTGGGCGGCATGGGTAAATCCGGCTTCGTAGGCGGCACGGATGCCGTCGTATTCGGCTTCGGTATGCGATACGGCTGCCAGTATGCCTTTTTCGCGCAGGTAGCTTGCAAACTCCAGTGCTCCGGGCAGTTCGGGAGAGGCGTCCCAGCGGCGGATGCAACGGGTGCTTTCCACCAACTCGCGGTATTCCTGTCCGTCAATCTCCTTCACCTGGTCGGCAAACTGTTCGCCTGCCATTTTCTTGTTGAGATAGGGACCTTCAATGTGCAATCCCAGTACGGGGCTGCCGGGCTCTGCCATAAGCTTTTCGCACACTTGGGCTGCCTGGTGCAGCTTTTCGAACGGAGACGAGGAAATGGTAGGGTAGAAACTCGTAGCGCCATGACCGAGGTGTGCATTGATGATGCTGCGAAACGCTTCTTCGGTACATTCGGTGAAGTCGTGGCCGCCACCGCCATGTGCGTGCATACACACGAAGCCGGGCACGATATACATGCCTTTGGCATCGATGAGGCGTGCGCCGATGAGGGCGAGGTCACAGTTGGTCACTTCGAGTATTTTTCCGTCGCGCATCAGGACGGAACCTTCATTCAGCCAGCCTTGCGGGGTGAATATGCGTCCGTTGATAATTTGAGTAAGCATTTTTAGATTTATGATTTAAGATTTATGAATTATAATCCCAGCGTTGTGCTTTTGAATTTATCGAAGGCCAAAATTAAGCATTATAAATTAAAAATCCTATACGCGGGATTTTTTAATCATCTTCTTCTCCGTCTTCGGTGGCGGCGTTGTTTCTGCCGGTATTTGCGTATCTTGCCGTATACCAGCCAGACGAACAATACTCCGAATACGGAGAATATCAGCAATACGATGCCCGTGTTGAGGTTGTCGCCTTTCACACGGCTCCACATTTCGAGTACGAGTTCGGTGCGATTGCCGAAGTCGCGTATCATGGCGCAGCGTTCCACCACTTTCCTGTCGGGATATTGCACGGGGTTTATCTGCAGGCTGTCCGCACCCGTACCTTCACCGAAGAAATAGCTGAGGTCGGAACGTGTCGCGATGGCGGTGTCCTGTTTGGCTTCCATGATTTCGGGGGTGGCAACGGCGCTGACGTAGCCTATGGCGTCCATATTGCGCAGGGCGATGTCGGGCCGGCAAAGGTAGTTGATGAAGTAAGCGGCAGCTTTGGGATTGCCTGCATATTTGGGGATTACCCAGCCGTCATACCAGATGTTGCTGCCTTCGCGCGGCACTTCGTAGGCAAGGTCCACGCCCACCGCTTCGGCTTCTTCGATGGCCCATACGGCGTCGCCGCTCCAGGTGAGGTTGAGCCAGGTCTTGTTCTTGGTCATCATCTCCTTGCCGAAGTCGGCTTCCCAGCCTGCGATGTTGGGCTTCATGGCTTTCAGATACTTCTCGGCAAGGGCTATGGCTTCGGGAGAGTTATCGTTCATCAGTTGCTCCACGGTGACGGTGTTGTCGGCAAGCTGTCGGGCATGGGCGTAGATGATGGCGGTTCCGTAGGCATCGCGGTAACTGTCTTTCATCAGGATTTTGCCTTTGTTCCTGGGGTTCCAAAGGCAGTGCCAACTGCCGGCTTCGTCGGGGGTGATGAAGTTGCGGTTGTAGAGGATGCCGGCTGTGCCCCACATGTAGGGTACGGCATAGTCGGTGGTGGTGCGTCCCGGCTGGCTGGTCTTGTTCAGTTCCCGGCGGATGTAGGGGGAGATGTTGGGCAGATAGTCCGGGGTCTTGCCGAAGTTGCGGTCGATGGGCAGGAGAAGGTCTTTCTTCAGCATCCGCTCGATGATATACTCCGAGGGGCATACCACGTCGAAATCCTCGTGGCCGCGCTCTATCTTGGTGAGCATGATTTCGTTGATGTCGAACATCTGGTAGATAAGGCGGATGTCCTCGCCCGTCTGCTGCTTGTACCAGGCGGGAAATTCGGCCAGTACATCTTCGTCGATGTAGTCGGCCCAGTTGTAGACTTTCAGTACGTGGCTGCGCTCTTCGCCCGAATCCTTGCACGAGACGGCTGCGAGGACGAGGCAAAGGAGAAGGAATATGTCTGTTAATCTTTTCATTTTTTATTCAGCAGGTTTATCTTGACTATGCTTTCGCTTTTCGGCTTACGGGATGAATCTCTCCGTGCTGCGGGACGAATACTCTTAGCTCGCGAGACGCAGGCGGACTTAATTCTTCCGTGCACGTTCCGCACGCTTGTTGATGACAATCAGCAGCACCAGCACCGTAATGAAAATAAGGGTGGACAGAGGACGCAGCTCCGGTGTCAGTCCGCCTTTGCGCGCATCGGCGTAGATGTAGGTGGAGAGCGTTTCCAGTCCTTCGTTTCCAATGGTGAATATGGTTACTGCGAAGTCGTCGATAGAGAGCGTAAAGGCAAGGATGAAGCCGCTTATCATACCCGGAAGTATCTCCGGCAGAATTACCTTGCGCAATGCCTGAAAGGGAGTGGCGCCAAGGTCGAGGGCGGCTTCGTATACGTTCTGGTTCATCTTCTTCAGGCGGGGCATTACGCTCAGCACTACGTAAGGGGTGCAGAATGTGATGTGCGCCAGTACCACGGTTGTGAATCCCTGCGAGATACCGCAACTGACGAACAGCAGGAACAGCGACACGCCCGTAATGATGTCCGCATTCATCATCGGAATGGCATTGGCGAAGTTCATCACCCGGCGCGTGCGTGTGCGCAGGTTGAAGATACCGATGGCCGCGATGCTGCCCAGCGCCGTACTGGCGGTGGCTGCCAGCATGGCAATGGCAAAGGTGTTCCAGATGGCGCTCGTCAGCGAGTGGTGCATGCCGCCCGTGAAGAGGGAGCTGTACAGCTTGGTGGAGAACCCCGTCCAGTTGCCCAGCACTTTGGCTTCGGTGAAGGAGAATACCATGATGATAAGGATAGGCGAGTACAGCAGCGCAAGCAGCAGCCACAGATAGCCTTTGGCAAGAATACGCGTCATCATATCACACCTCCGCTTTCATTGGATGCGCCGTCCTCTTCATTCGTAAAAAGGATGGTGACGCCTATCAGCAATAGCATGATGAGCGACAGGGCTGCACCGTAGTTCCACATTCCGTTGTATATGTTCTCCTGCACGGTTGTTCCGAAGAGCTTGATGTTGTTCATCGTCAGCAGTTCGGCTATGGCAAAGGTGCTCACCGTGGGCATGAACACCATTACGATGCCGCTCATGATGCCCGGCATGGAGAGGGGCAGGATTACTTTGCCGAATACCTGCAAGGGGTTGGCTCCGAGGTCTTGGGCGGCTTCTATGAGGCTGCGGTCCATTTTCTGCAGAGTGTTGTAGATGGGGTATATCATGAACGGCAGGAAGTTGTAAACCATGCCGAACACGAGTGCGCCTTCTCCCAGCGGCAGGTTCAGAAAGTCGAACAGCGCCACTGTGGCGAGCGTGCGTATCAGTATGTTCACCCACATGGGCAGGATGAACAGCACCACCATGGTCTGCGAAGTGTTGAACTGCTTCTGGCTGAGGATGTATGCTGCCGGATAACCCAACAACAGGCAGGTCAGCGTGGTGATGAGAGCGATGCCGATGGAGTAGATGAAGGTGTTCATTGCCTCCGGGTGCATCATGAACTTGCGGAAGTTGGCAAAGGTGAAAGCTCCGTCGGTATCCGTAAAGGCGTACAGCACAATCAGCAGTAGCGGCACTATCGCAAATATCAGCAGAAACAGTGCGTAGGGCAGTGTCCAGTTGCGTCGCCGCAGGAAGAAATGGGATAATTTATCAAACATTACTCTATTATATCTTATCAAGCGCTACTCTATTTAATCAAGTATTGCTTTATTATATTAAGATTATGGACGGTAAGATACCTTATCGTTTTATCACCCTTATGTTTTCGGGAGCTATCCGTATGCCCACGCGGTCTCCGTCGTCCCAAACATCGCTGGTATCTACGAAGATGTCCTCGTCCCAATCGGTAAACACGGTGAGGTGATAATGGTTTCCTTTGTAGAGGATGAATTTCACTTCGCCCGTCAGTCGTCCGTCTTCTTCGTTATCCTCCAGGATAACGTTTTGGAAGTCCACTTCCACTGTTACGGGCATTTCGAGACCGATGCCTTGCACCGGACTGCATTCGAAGCTGCAACCCAGGAATTCCACGTGCGTTTCGTCCAGGAGTTTGCCCTCGAAAGTGTTGCAGGTGCGTTCTTTCTTCATTACGTGGATGTCGAAAGGTTTTACCAGCAGACCCACTTCGCGGCCTGCCTCGAAGCAGTGGTAATCCTGCACCATCAGCTCGTAGCCCTCGCGGGTCTGTACCAGCATTTCGTAGTGCACGCCTTTGAAGATGGAGCTTGTTACGGTTCCCGTGAGTTGCGCCGCATCCGAGGGTTCGAAGATGTAGATGTCCTCCGGACGGATTACGACGTCCACCTGTGTACGGTCGCCGAAACCGGTATCCACGCAGTCGAACTCGTGTTCGCAGAAGCGGACGAGCCGGTCGTGCACCATGACACCGTTCAGTATGTTGCTCTCACCGATGAAGTCGGCTACAAAGGAGTTGATAGGCTCGTTGTAGATGTCTGTCGGAGTGCCGATTTGCTGTATCCTGCCTTCGCTCATCACGACGATGGTGTCGCTCAGGGTGAGGGCTTCTTCCTGGTCGTGGGTGACGTATACGAAGGTGATGCCCAGCTTCTGGTGCATCTCTTTGAGTTCCATCTGCATGTCCTTGCGCATCTTCAGGTCGAGGGCGGCAAGGGGTTCGTCCAGGAGTAGCACTTCGGGCTCGTTGACGATGGCACGGGCTATGGCAACGCGCTGTTGCTGTCCGCCGGAGAGGGAGTCCACGTCGCGGTCTTCATAGTCGGTCATGCCCACCATGCGGAGCGCCTGCTTCACTTTCTTTTCGATAGTGGCGGCGGGGAGCTTCTTCAGCTTGAGGCCGAAAGCAATGTTGTTGAATACGTTGAGGTGGGGAAACAGGGCGTACTTCTGGAACACCGTATTCACCGGGCGGCGGTGGGGCGGTGTCTGCGTGATGTCTTCTCCTGCAATGGTAATCACTCCTTCCGAAGCTGTCTGGAAGCCTGCAATCAGACGCAGCAATGTCGTCTTTCCGCAACCGGACGGTCCCAGTATCGTTACAAACTCGCCCTTGCGGACAGACAAATTCACATCATTCAGTACGGCTTTGTCTCCGAAGAACTTCGATACGTGCTCTATACTGATGATGCAATCGGACTTTTGCATAAGCATTTCTTACTTTATCCAAACCTGTTAAACAAAACTCTGCCCGGCATGCGGGCGGACGTAAAAATTGGGGCAAAGGTACATACTTTTTGTGAAAACTTTACGGGTAACGGATTATAAGTTTAAAGTAATTTGCCGATACTCGCAATAAGTCATAACTTTGTGCCCCCGTAACATTAAATTCCTTATAAGAATGGAAAAGAAAATCGTACTCATCACAGGTGCTTCTTCGGGTATAGGAGAGGGCTGTGCGCGTAAATTTGCCATGAATGGCTACCGCCTGATTCTCAACGGACGGAATGTAGAGAAACTGACTGCCGTAAAGCGCGAACTGGAAACGGAATACCATGCGGATGTCTGTCTGCTGCCTTTCGACGTTCGCGACCGCGGGGCTGCGAAAGCGGCTCTCGACTCGCTTCCTGAGGAATGGAGAGCGATAGATATCCTCATTAATAATGCCGGACTGGTAATCGGCGTGGACAAGGAACACGAAGGCAATCCGGACGAATGGGACATCGTGCTTGATACCAATATCAAGGCATTGCTTGCCATGACCCGCCTGGTGGTTCCCGGAATGGTGGAACGCGGACGCGGCCATGTCATCAATATGGGTTCCATTGCAGGCGACTATGCCTATCCGGGCGGTAGTGTATACTGTGCCAGCAAGGCTGCCGTAAAGGCGTTGTCAGACGGCTTGCGCATCGACCTTGTGGATACTCCCGTACGGGTAACCAATATCAAGCCCGGCCTGGTGGAGACGAACTTCTCCGTAGTGCGCTTCCGTGGCGACAAGGCGGCTGCCGATAATGTGTACAAGGGCATCCGTCCGCTTACAGGCGACGACATTGCCGAAGTGGTGTACTTTGCCGCTGCCGTTCCCGAACATATACAGGTGGCGGAAGTGCTGGTAATGCCTACCAATCAGGCTACGGGTACAATCGTCAGCCGGAAATAAGCACTCTTCCGTAACAACAGAATCTAAGAGAATAAGAGTAAACTCTGCCAATCATGACTAATAAGTACGAAGAACGCCTGGGCACGGAGCGTATGCTGCCTTTGGTTTTCAAGATGGCGCTGCCTGCGGTGGCAGCACAGTTTGTCAATCTGCTTTACAGCATTGTAGACCGTATTTACATCGGACACATACCGGGCATCGGAACCGATGCGCTGGCGGGAGTGGGAGTGACCATTTCGCTTGTTGTGCTGATTTCTTCTTTCTCTGCCATTGTGGGTGGTGGCGGTGCTCCGTTGGCTGCCATTGCCCTCGGACAGGGCAACCGTCGCCGTGCCGGAAAGATACTTGGCAATGGCTTTACTCTGTTGATTCTTTTCACTTTGCTCACTTCGTTCATAGCCTATACCTTTATGGAGCCTATCCTGCTTTTTACGGGTGCTTCGGAGCATACGCTGGGCTATGCGGAAGACTATCTTTCCATTTATCTGTTGGGGACGCTGTTTGTGGAAGTGTCTACCGGACTGAATGCTTTCATCAATGCACAGGGGCGCCCTGCGGTTGCCATGTGTTCGGTGTTGATAGGAGCTTTGTTGAATATTATTCTTGATCCTATATTCATATTCTGGTTGGATATGGGAGTGAAAGGCGCTGCATTGGCTACGGTGCTGTCGCAGGCTTGCAGTGCGGTGTGGGTGCTGTCCTTCCTATTCTCACGGCGCGCTTCCCTGCCTTTGGAAAGGCGGTATATGAAGTTGGAAAAGAGTATCGTGCTCTCCATGCTGGCGCTCGGCGTATCGCCTTTTATCATGGCGAGTACGGAAAGCCTGGTGGGGTTTGTGCTCAACAGCAGTCTGAAAGAATTCGGAGATATCTATGTCAGTGCGCTTACCGTTCTGCAAACGTCTATGCAGTTTGCCAGCGTGCCGCTGACGGGGTTTGCGCAGGGCTTTGTTCCGGTGGCGAGCTATAACTACGGGCATGGCGACAAGCAGCGTGTGAAGGAGTGCTTCCGGATTGCGCTGATTACCATGTTTTCTTTCAATCTCGTCCTGATGCTGTTTATGATTGGCTTTCCTGCGATTGTGGCATCCGCCTTTACAAGCGATACAAGGCTGATAGAAACTGTCCGCTGGACGATGCCTGTATTCTTGGGCGGCATGACGATTTTCGGGCTACAGCGTGCCTGTCAGAATATGTTCGTGGCGTTGGGGCAGGCCAGAATATCCATTTTCATAGCATTGCTGCGTAAGGTAATCCTGCTGATACCGTTGGCGTTGATACTGCCGCATTTTATGGGAGTAGCAGGTGTATATGCGGCAGAAGCCATATCCGATGCTACGGCTGCCATTTGCTGTACGCTGCTGTTTTTCTGGCAGTTCCCTAAAATACTGAGGAAAATAAAAAGCAAAAGCCTGTCTGAATAAGGTATGTTCTTGTTATGGCATTCCGTTTCTAATTTCAGAATCAATGATTCGGGTATAAATATCCGTAAATCATATACAATTCGGTTTGCGTAATCGCGGTAATTTTGCAATTGGAAAACAACCGGAAATATCACTAACTTCATACGGTAAATGGAATGATTATGAACAGGATTCTTTTAATTTCAGTATTCAGTATCTTAACTTTCAATGTTATGGCACAGGAGAAAATAGTACAGACAGCCGGGCGCACCCAATTAGGAGAGTTCGCCCCTAAATTCGCGGAGCTCAACGACGATGTTCTTTTCGGAGAAGTGTGGAGCCGCACCGACAAACTTGGTCTGCGCGACCGTAGTTTAGTAACCGTTACCTCACTTATCAGTCAGGGTATTACAGACAATTCGCTCGTATTTCATCTGCAGTCGGCAAAGAAGAACGGCATTACCCGTACTGAGATTGCCGAAATCATTACCCACATCGGTTTTTATGCCGGTTGGCCGAAAGCATGGGCGGCGTTCAATCTGGCAAAAGACGTATGGGCGGAAGATGCCGTTGGTGAAGATGCTAAAGCCGCTTTCCAGCGCGAAATGATTTTTCCTGTCGGCGAACCGAACACTGCATACGCGAAGTATTTCACCGGCAACAGTTACCTTGCTCCCATTTCGCGCGAGCAGGTGAATATATCCAATGTTACGTTCGAACCTCGTTGCCGCAATAACTGGCACATCCACCGTGCCAAAAGTGGTGGCGGACAAATGCTGATTGGCGTAGCCGGACGCGGCTGGTATCAGGAAGAGGGTAAACCTGCCGTGGAAATTCTACCGGGCACGGTTACCCATATTCCGGCAAATGTCAAGCACTGGCATGGAGCTGCTGCAGACTGTTGGTTTGCTCATCTGGCTTTCGAGGTTCCCGGTGAAAGTGCTTCCAATGAATGGCTCGAACCGGTAACGGACGAAGAGTATGATAACCTCGAAACAAATAAGCGGTAATCGTGACCGAGCCTGCTTCTTCTTTCTTCTTGAGGGAACGAGTGTCTCAACAAATATAGAAAAACGTATGATAGGCATAAGGAGATGCTCAGGTCACCCCATCGTGACAAATAAAAATACTCAAATCATAATAAAATGAAACAAATTATATTGGTAATTATGAGTTTACTAACTTTCAGTTGCTCATCGAAAGCACAAAAACAGACAACGGATACCGGTATGCAATCCGATAAGAAAATCCTCGTGGCCTATTTCTCTTGTACCGGAACTACGGAAAAAGTTGCCGGTGCCATTGCTCAAGCAGTTAACGGTAAGCTGTATCGGATAACTCCGGCTGTAGCCTACACTTCGGCAGACCTTAATTGGAATAACAAAGCAAGCCGTAGTTCGGTAGAAATGGCGGATGAAAATTCACGTCCTGCATTGGGTGGGGGAACACTCAATCTGAAAGATTACGACGTGGTATTCCTCGGCTATCCGATATGGTGGGATTTGTGTCCTCGTCCGGTCAATACATTTCTTGAGAAATATGACTTCTCCGGTAAGGCCGTCATTCCATTTGCCACTTCCGGCGGCAGTTCTATTACAGGTAGCGTGAAACAGCTCAAGGCGCTATATCCTCAAATCGAATGGCAGGCAGGACAGCTATGCAATGGAAATGCAAAGCAAGCAGGGGATTGGGCAAAGCGGGTAATCAGTGTTGAATAGAATTCCATTGTAACTGATCCGTATTTTCTTCTTTTTTTCTATTTATATACCGATAAATCAGAATTTAGAGGCGATGGCAAAGCAGCTCTATGATTATTGGTTCGTGCAGTTTGACTTCCCGAACGAAGAGGGCAAACCTTATAAATCCAGTGGGGGTGCTATGGTATGGAATGAGAAGTTGAAGAGGGAAATTCCTCAAGGATGGGATATATTCCCTCTTTTTGATGCTATTAGTGTGCAGTATGGTTTCCCTTTTGCTACCGAACAATTTACAGATGAGATAACAAATATACCTATTGTTCGTATTAGGGACATTCTTGAAGGAACGACATCAGCATATTCTTTTGAAAACACAGATGAAAAATACTGTTTGAATGAGGGTGATGTGCTTGTTGGTATGGACGGAAATTTTCACATGAACTTCTGGCATAACAATATTGCCTATCTTAATCAGCGATGTGTAAGGATGCGTCCTTATAGAGACTCCTCAATATCTTCAATTCAAATCTATTATAATATCCAACCTTACATTAAGGCGAAAGAACAAAATGCAAAGGGATCTACTGTGGGACATCTGTCAGATAAAGATTTGAAAGGGCTATATCTTATAAAACCAGCAATTTCATTAAGCTTCAATCCTCGAAAAGTATTTGACGAGCTATTGGCACTGATAATTGAGAACAAACAACAGATTTTATCACTTACTAAGCAGCGTGGCGAGCTTTTACCGCTCCTGATGAACGGTCAAGTGTCGGTAAATTCTGATTTATCTGTTCACTGAGCTGGATTTTATAGTCAAGATTCAAGAAAAATGTGCCAATGCTTTCCTCTGAACAAGAAAGTGTTGGCATTTCGTATCTTAGAATTTGCTCTTTATCTCCACGAGGCATTTTACTTCCTTTGACTCCTTGCATTACATAGTCGAAAAAGGAATCTTGAAGTAGTACGGCATAAAGGAAACTTGGCGAATGTCCTTCTTTGGCTCTAAAAACCAACACGTCAGAGGAAGCTCCACCATCTATGTCTGCAAACCAAACCTTTTTAAGATAAGGTCTGATATTTGCTATTAATACATCGCCACGTTGATAGCGAGTAAGACAACACGGCTGCGGCGGAAGATTAGTTGCAATTTCCCGTCCTTTTTTGTTTTGTAATATGCAGTCTGTAGTAACATATTCATGTAAAGCAATATCATTACTACTAATTTTGTCGGTTACGTAATCTGCGATTGATGATAACTTAGCCATTACATCCATTTTTAGATGCAAAGTTACGTATTTCCAGGCAGAATCCGACAAGATTACTTATCCCAAGTATTTTTTATGAGCCAATTTTACATTGTTTTGGTTTACAATAGCATAATGCAGTGTAGTGTCAATGCGCACATGACCAAGTAAACGTTGTACCTGCTCAATGGGCATACCTTTGTCGATAGCCATTGTTGCAAGGGTGCGACGGAACTTGTGAGGATGAACTTTGGACATAGAAAGTGCTTGTCCTAATTTTCTAATTCTCACTTCGACACCACTGATAGTAAGCCGTGTGTGAGGCGAATGAAGTGAAACGAATAAAGCAGGATTGTCATCTGTACGCCCATTTAAGTATTGTTGCAAATGTAGTTTGGTTCGGGCATTGAAGTAAACAATACGTTCCTTATTCCCTTTTCCGAATACCACACACTGCCGTTCGTGGAAGTCTATGTCTTCACAGTTTAGTTTCACCAATTCGCCTACACGGATGCCCGTAGATGAAAGAATGTCTATAATAGCAAGGTCTCGTTTGTTCGTGCAACTATCCCGAAGTTGTTCCAACTGTTCATCAGAAAGCACTTCTTTTACAAGTGAATCTGTCTTAACCTTGTGAATACGTCTTACCGGGCTTTTGGCTATATAATCTTCATCTTCCAACCATGCAAAGAAGCTGGAAAAGATGCGTCGCATATTGTCAATGGTCACTTTACTCGATTGGTGTTCTTCTTGATAATCGGATAGATAAGTACGAATATCTGTTGTTGTGACGTGACAAATTGCCAATGAAAGCGTGACCAACAACCGTTCTATGGTATTACGGTAGTAAGCTAATGTCTTATCTGAACATCCCTCTATCTTTTTGGCTGATATAAAAGAGCCAAGAAGATGCTCATTCTCCTGCATTTGCTGTGTGGCACAATCGCTCTTTTCAATGATTTCTACATTATGCAGCTCTGATGTAAGCACAGCTTTAAGCTGCGCCATTTGTCGGCAATCTAAGTCACGATGCATCTTCGCAACTATCGCCTGAATGATGTTTTCTTTCATAATTCTATAAAATAATAATGATATTATAATATAGAATATAAGGAAGATAGAGCAAATAGCCTATCTTCCTCATTATTAATTAGGCTTCGTTCCAATGTTTTTCGCATTCAGGACAGCAATTAGCACCAGCTTCTGCATAGAATTTATGTCCACAACATTCACAAACGATTTTGACCAATCGCATTCTAACAAATTTGTATTTCATTGTTGTAATAATTTTGATTTTATGGGAATATGCCCATCTATCAGTAAATAGTATCTCGGTGGGGCAAAAGTTGGAAAAATTGCTGCTAAATCAGAATTTACCGACACTTGACCGTTCATCAGGAGCGGTAAAAGCTCGCCACGCTGCTTAGTAAGTGATAAAATCTGTTGTTTGTTCTCAATTATCAGTGCCAATAGCTCGTCAAATACTTTTCGAGGATTGAAGCTTAATGAAATTGCTGGTTTTATAAGATATAGCCCTTTCAAATCTTTATCTGACAGATGTCCCACAGTAGATCCCTTTGCATTTTGTTCTTTCGCCTTAATGTAAGGTTGGATATTATAATAGATTTGAATTGAAGATATTGAGGAGTCTCTATAAGGACGCATCCTTACACATCGCTGATTAAGATAGGCAATATTGTTATGCCAGAAGTTCATGTGAAAATTTCCGTCCATACCAACAAGCACATCACCCTCATTCAAACAGTATTTTTCATCTGTGTTTTCAAAAGAATATGCTGATGTCGTTCCTTCAAGAATGTCCCTAATACGAACAATAGGTATATTTGTTATCTCATCTGTAAATTGTTCGGTAGCAAAAGGGAAACCATACTGCACACTAATAGCATCAAAAAGAGGGAATATATCCCATCCTTGAGGAATTTCCCTCTTCAACTTCTCATTCCATACCATAGCACCCCCACTGGATTTATAAGGTTTGCCCTCTTCGTTCGGGAAGTCAAACTGCACGAACCAATAATCATAGAGCTGCTTTGCCATCGCCTCTAAATTCTGATTTATCGCTCTATTAAGTTCTATTTTGTGGTCAAGACTGCAAAGCAATTTGCCAATATGCTTTTGTTCAGTTAATTCAGGAATCCATATGGTACAATCTTTGATTCTATTTGGCGAAGTATGACGAATTTTTGTTTGTTGGGCTGCTGCATTTAGTTGTTGCTTAACCAAAGCAGATGAGATTAGATAGAAAGCAAAATTTTTGTCTAATAAGTCTTCCTTGCAAATAATCTTAGCTACATCTTGACTTTGAATATATTTACCGCCTTCAGGAATAATAGCAGTAGAACCAAGCAAACCTATTGCTTGTTCGGTCAAAGGAGTGATAATATCACCCTTCTCCATTAAGAACCCAGGTTTAAACTCACCGATATAATAAAGATTATCTTTGGACTTATTCTCTTTAAAGCAATTATTCTGATAATCAAAATTACCACAAGTCAAACGAATGTATTCACCCTTAGTGGCATAAAACTTGCCACAAAGACTTGTACCTCTTGTAACATCAAGGATTTCTCCCAATTTATATTTTTTCAATTTCATAATTCTGTTCTTCATATAATTCTTTATCCCCCCTCAAGCAGGTATTCGTATTGCGTATCCTTTAAGCTTTCTCTATCATATTCCTTGCGATATTCCAAAATATAAAAGTCCGCTACTTTCGGATATCTGTAAAAATAGGTACGGCACACTTTCTTGTAAAGTAAAAAGCATTCGGTCATTTTCCACAAAATCAAATATCCAAGTAAGCAGATGGTTTACTTCTTTTTCTGTAGCTATTCTATTGCAAAGATTATCAGCCAACAGTTATAGGCCGCTACCGTCCAATCTTGAATACCGGCTAAAGTCTTTGTGCCATTTCAAGATTCTATCCTTACATTTATCCACATTCAGCTTATCCATAGTAGTCATTTTGTATACAGCCCGAAACAATTTAGTCGTTAATACGTTAAAATCATAGGTGACTCTTGCTAATGCGCAGGAATAGCATTATCTTTGCATCATCTCAGCAACCATGTGTTGAAGGAGAAACGGGGGCGATATTCTTATCGCTCCTTGCTTTTTTATAGGCTTCATATTCTTTCAAAAGTTTCTCCTTTCGCGATTTATAGGTTACTAAGTAGGCAGTCCAAGGTAAAATATAGTCCTTTGCTTTTCGCAATACGATCAAATAGTCCTCATCTTCATGGAAAATAAGAATATTAGTCTTGTTTCCACGAGTGTTTTCCCATACCTTCAGATAAGGATGTTCTGACCGGTTTATCATTGGAGCTGGCCATTTGATTCTTTCCATACGTCGCAAATCGGGTTCTCTGGTTGCTTCATCTTCACCCTCAGAAGTCATGTGCCAAAAAGTTGCTTCCTTATCTTGCGATAGTGGATATTTCTTTAATCCCAACCTCATTCCTCTAAAAATAGGACGTTTGGCTATAAAGTCCTGCTTGAAACACTCATAGACTGCCTCAAGATATTTATGAAAATTTCCACCAAACTCACTCAATTCAATCAAGGCTGGCAGATTGAAGTATTCATTATTGTCCATATCCACTTCTCCAAACAAAGATATTAAATTTATTCTCACGATAGAGAGTGCTGGACATCAGATTATAGCCACTTCTTTCCTTAATGCGTTCTATCAATTTCAATTTAGCCTCACTAGTGTTTTTACCTCTATGAACATAGGATAATGCACCTATAAGCAAATCAGCCAATGCCACCAGCTCAACTTCTTCAGAACGAACTTGCTGCACCTTACATATCAAGTTTCTATTAAAGTCATAATGATTGTTACATAGAACTTCGTGCAGTTTTTCTACCTTGCGTTGGCCTCTTGTGTCCTTTATATCTATGTAGATATTATACTCACAATCAGGTTCAAATAGAGTCTTGAGCATATTGAAGTACATCTTATAGTAGAAGTCATCATGGGTTTGGCTAAACAAATCGTGCTTTAATTCTTGTTTGTTTGGGATAACCAATACACGAAAATGGAGGTCACTATTATCAAAGAAATAATTGACAATATCCATATAAAAGTCAAGTTGTCCTGGAGAAACTTTATTCCATTTAATTTCAAAGCTTTTACTTAGACCATGTTCTTCCTTTATTTCACGTATACGATGGAATATTTCATCTTTCTTACTTTGAGGGCACCATACGCCACCTATTGCCATTGCGCTTTCGCCATCATGCTCCAAATGACAACTTTCATCACAATAAATATTATATAACTGTCCCATATTTACGTTTCTTTTAAATTTTAGTTGTTAAATGTCAATTTGTCCAGCTGTTTCATTATTTCAGATTCCAAGCGGTGGCTCTCGGCAAACTGCTCGGCAAGCGTCTGTTTGTAATTTGTCATACGAGCATTGAACTCTTCTTCTGTAATATCTACATAATCGATCTTTATATCAAAGTATTGCCCAGCAGAAAGAGAATATCCCTTTTCCTTAATCTCATCGTATGTAACAGCTACTGAAAAATCATCCACAACCTCTTTTCGTTGGAATGTACCGACAATCTTTTCTATTTCATCATCGTTCAGACGTACCTTTTTCAATCCATTGGCATCCTTGTATTCTTCACCCAATTTGCTGGCATCAATTAGAATTACCTTTTCGGCGGTTGCAGATTTGTCGAAGAACAGCACACTGACATTCGTACCTGTATTAGCAAATACATTGCTTGGCATAGAGACACAACCGAATACCACTTTGTCGTCTACTATCTTATGAAGTATTTTGTTTTCAATGCCACTTTTAGCTGTGATAAAACCTGTCGGGATAACAATCGCCCCCTTTCCTGTTTTTTTCAACGAATTGATAACGTGCTGAATAAAACAGGTGTATATCGCCATTGACTCTTTCTTTTTAGCTGGCACATTGGGGACTCCAGCCCAAAAACGAGCAGGCATAGCAGCTATTTTCTCTCTAGTATCGGAAAAATCCATTTTGAAAGGAGGATTGCTCACCACGAAATCAAACTGGCGCAACTGCTGCCCATCATCGCTTTTATGATAAGGGCTTACAAGCGTGTCGCCTTGAATAGCATTATCAAGCGAAGACACAAGTCCGTTAAGCAGCAGATTAAGTTTCAACATTTTGTTGCTTCGCTGGGAAATATCTTGCGAAAAGATGGTACAGCGTTCTTCTCCTATTTGATGACTAAGTGCCATCAGAAGTGTACCTGTTCCTGCCGAGGGGTCATAACATTCCATGCTATGCAAATCAGCATTATCCCCCACTAACAGACGAGCCATAATCGTTGCTATGGCATGAGGCGTATAATACTCCGCATATTTTCCACCTCCAGCGGTATTATAGTCCTTAATCAAATACTCAAAGATACTGGAGAAGAAGTCATAGTTTTGCGCAAACGCCTCTTCAAAAGAGAAGTTCACCAACTTATCTACCAATGCACGAGCAAATGGTGCTCGCTGCGCCGTATCGGTCACAAATGGAGTCAAAACCTCAAACAAAGGTATTTTTGTGTTGGCTGTGGTCTGTGTGGAAAATATATCCGCATTTTGTTCCGCTATATCTGTCATAGTGGAATCGAAGATAGTATCAAAATCCCCTTTTCCCTGTTGATTCCAAAGATTGGCTATCAGATGATAAGGTTCAAGCATCGGAACATCTGGAGAGATGGCACTCTGAATAAGCATACGTTCATCATCAGAAAGATTCTCGTATGCTGTTTCCCATTTTACATCTCCCGTCAATTTCTTGGCAATCTCACTCTTCGCATTTTTCAGTTCATAACCAAACTTGTCATTCAGAAATTTGTAGAGAAATACCTGAGTGATAATTTTATATTCATTACCATCGTTACCCATACCATATGACTGGCAGGTGGCTTTGAGACCATCGATGAGCTTCAATGTTTTTTCTTTAATGTCTGACATAATCTTTATGCAATGCCGTAAGTGGCGTTATATTGGTTGATATACTGTTGTGAAATACGTGTTTGGATAAACTTGTAATCATCCATTTCCGGTTTGATTTGTGGGAAATGATACAAGCACCTATTGATAAGTGCCATCACTGTACGATTAAAATAAGCATCCTTTTTTAGAATGTCGTTACGGTCATAGACTTTGGCGTCCACATCCTCTTTAATAATATTAAGAATGGTAGCTATCTCTTCATCAAGGAAAGAAAACAATGGCTTTTGCCCTTTCTCTTCCCTCTGTTTGTTTGCTTCGCGTATGCGTTTGTGTACACGGGCAAACTTTTCATCACCTTTATATTTTTTCACTAATGCATTATTCCGTTTTTGCAGGTCTTGCAGACGAACTATAATCTCATCCAATGCCCGAGCTTCCTCGTTGAACTTAGCTATAGAGTCAATCACAAATCCATGCTCTTTGAACCGTTCCATAAAGGCATCACGCAATGAAATGAACTCGGGATCGTCTTGGTCAAAATTCTGCGTGAACGAGGTAATGGTACGTTGCCATTTTTCTTTAAGTTCAATTCCTCCTGATATTAGGTGCATTTCTTCTTGCCCAATTTTAGAGAAAGTGAACTCGATATCCATCATCGCTTCATTGATAAGCATTTTAGTTTCATCACCTACATTAAATGCCTCCTTTTGGTTGATGATACCAATACGCCTTTGTACTTCGGATAGTAGCTGTGGCAACTTGGTAATTTCAAGTTTGATAAATTGCTTTTTCATATCCTCGTCTCCAAAAGTACGCACAATATTAGCCATATTCTTGGCTGTCTCTAACGCTTGTTTTAAGTTAAGAAGCACTGCTTTGTTTTCTTCTGTTGAGATTTCAGAGGAAAATTCCTCTGCATTGTCGTAAGAATAATCAAAAAGAGTCTGACGCACCTGTTTCATTTGCTTCAAAATCTCATCTTTGTCCTCTATGACTTGGGTAAATGTGTCCGTAGCAACAGATTCACCTATTTCATCCACATCATTAAAGCGGTTCAGCTCTTGCAAATAAGCTTCGTTTGTTTCATGAAAATTGCGCTTGATGTCGGCAAAATCGATGACAAAGCCATAACGCATTCCTGGATAAGGACGATTCACACGAGTAATGGCTTGGAGTAAATTATGGTCTTTCAATTTACGGCCAAAATACAGACGTTTCAAGCGGGGGGCATCAAAACCTGTCAAAAGCATATTGAAGACAATGAGAATATCCATTGTCATATTTTTCTTGAAATCCTTGACTATTTGTTTTCTTGTTTCCTTATCATCCGTATCATGAAGAATGATTCCGGCTTTTAATGGTTTATACTTTGATTTGTAATCCACCTCAGGTTCACCTACAACATACGAACCATCGGTGAGCTTAATCTTGATAGGCTTCGGTTGATATTTTTGCCATTCTTCTTGGAATACATCATAAAGTCGCCGTGCTTGTTCACTGGTCTCACAGATAACCATACCGCCTAAAGTATCATCCCCTTGTATCTTGCGGAATTCTTTTAAATCCGTCATGATATAACGTGCCAACTCGTTTACATAACTCGGATGCTCTATGATCTCCGATTTACGGATATCTTTCTTCTGTACTAATGTCTCTAATTTGTCGTACACATCCGAAAGACGTTCCTTGTAGGATGTTTCAATGTCTTCACGAATGATTTTCAGCGTATAGCCGTCTGCAATGGACTTATCGTAATAATAAGTATGCAGGTAGTTTCCGAACACTTTGCAGCTGGCACGTTCTTTCTTTAATAGTGGAGTACCGGTAAGTGCAATTTTTATTGCATCGGTATCTGCATCAAACAGATTGGCAAGAAAACAGCCGCCGGGTTTATATCCACGGTGCGCCTCGTCAAGAATAAAGATACGTTGAAGATTAGTTGCATAGTCGTTGATACGCACTTTTTCCTTGTCCTCTGCAAAGCGTTGTATATTTACTACCGTAATTTCAGCCTGACCACTTACACCCTGCTGTGCTTGATTACTACGGAATTGTGCCATCAATTCAGCCCTTGAATTGGCTGTTGACACCACCAATCCACGAGCTTCAAACTCCTGGGTGGCTTGTTCTAACAAATCAAGGCGGTCAACTATGAAATAGAATTTAGCTACTTTATTCTGTTTGGAATAGAAATCATTGAGAATATAGGTCAGATAATAAGACAAGGCTGTTTTCCCACTACCTTGCGTATGCCACACTACACCGGATTTTACCCCCTCAGCTAGTTTCTTGCGAATAGCCAATGATGCAAACAGTTGTTGGTAACGCATGATGTGTTTTTGGTCGGTAGATTCAATCTTTCCGTCTACCTCTCTTTCCATTCTAACATATGCTATACCGTATTTAATAATATACAGCAAGCGTTCCGGTGAACACATGGAAGTCAGAATCCTGTTAGTAGGTGTATTGGAGTCTAAATTGGTTTGGTATTCCGGGCTTGTATGAATGACTTGGCAATTATAGTCAGACAATATCTGTTTTTCTGCTGTCTTGTCAATGTCCTTATATGGATAATCACAATGGAAAGGTGCTATTTTTTGAGCAGACGGATTTTCTTCACGAAAACAGTTAAAAGGAGAATATGAGCGCGCGCCAGTGCAATAGAAAGCCCCTTGTATGGGTACAATGCCACCAAGTGTATCATATTCCATATTGTTACTGAATATCATTAACTGTGTGATATTGATGAAACGGCGAAACTTTTTATTAGGGAAGCGTTCTTTGTTCATTCGTGTGCTCTCTGCCAACATTCCTCCGTGATTGTTAGGCTTTTTAACTTCTACAAAACAAAGTGGCAAACCGTTTACAAACAAAGTAATGTCAGGTCGAAACTCATCTTGTCCGTTCTTGCAAGTAAATTCAGCTGTAAAATGAAATGTATTATTTCCGATATTGTCGAAGTCAACCAATTTTATAGGAGATGTAGCTTTAAGACGATTGTAAAAACCACGACCGAGGTCGTCATCGTTTAATTCCATACGGATGTCTTTCAGTACTTGGAGATATTCTCCCTCATGTTCGGGATTCAATCTTTTGAACTGTTGCTCAAAAATTGGCAACAGAATATTCGTATCGCCATCATAGACAATGCCATTTTTATCTTCATTCAACTTGCCGAAATAAGTATATCCTATTCGGGTGAGATGAACCATTGCAGGCATCTGTACCCGTGTTGCTTCCGAGAACTGTTTCATATCACCTATCCTTTTTATTAGTTACTAAATCCTTTAAATTCACTTGTAGAATCTCAGCAATCTTTGATGTGATTTTAATAGTGCAAATGTAGTGAACTATATTCGATAATCGGGATTGTTTTGTACTTTTATTGAATATTCCTATGGTTATCGGAAGTTATCCCGTCTTATCTGGTGTTTTATCTTTACGGAAGGTAGGCGGATACTTTCTCTACTCAGGTAGTTGTAGATACGCGGGTCTTTGTCAATGTCGGGCACGGGTAGGACAAGAGTGAGGTTGCTGGTGTTGCGCCAGGAAATATTTTGAGGGCGGGGAGCAGTAAATTTCAGTAAAATGTGATAAAGGTTGGTTCGGTGGCTTAACTTTATGGCGCCTTCACGGATACAGTTGGCATAGCGGGCATACATGTAGCAGGCTAAATATGGCTTTACATTCACACAGATGGTCATCATTGGTTTTCAATGTTTTAAATTTCTAATAAAGATTTTTATATTTGTAATCCTATGAAAGGAATCCGAAACCGTATGCGGTTGAAGTTTATTCTGAACGGTTTCAGTAAGATATTGAATGATAGTTGGTTGTAGGTTTTTGATGATAGGTCGGTGTCCGATGGCTTGTTCCTCACCGAGGAAAAAAAGCCTTTAATACTTCGGGTGTAAAAGTATGACAAATTAATAGTTTATATCATAATTATAAAAGATATGTAATTGGCTATATATGTAATGAAACATTGTCTAAGGTTTGTTGTTGACCGAGGGTCGGTAAACTAATTAGTATGTAAAAAAAGAGAACTATGGACAAAAGTGAATTTTATGATTTTATGCTATCCGTAATTACGGATATGGAACGGCAGGGACGTTACAGTACTGCCCATGTGTATCATTGTGCATTGAAGTCGGCAGTGAAGTATGGCGGACACTCCCTGCACATGGAAGATTTGACTCCCGGCTGGCTGCAAAGCTATCAGGAGTATTTGTTGAAGCAGTCATTGCTGTGGAACACGATTTCCACGTATATGCGTATGCTTCGTGCGGTGTATAACCGGGCGGTGGATATGGGATTGGCCCCCTATATCCCCCGGCAGTTTAAGAATGTGTTTACCGGGCGTTATGCCAATCATCAGAGGGCATTGAAGAAAGGGGAAATAAAACGGGTGTTGCTGGAAGATGTTGTGGAAGAGGAAGCGGACCGTTCATCCGAAAGCGAACCTGCCGCATCCTCTGATTCACGCAATCTCGGCTGGGCACGTGCCTGTCTGGAGCTGATGTTGCGTTTTCACGGCATCCCTTTCATCGATTTGGCAAACTTACGTAAAGTGGATTTACGGAACGGTTATCTCACTATCCGCCGTCATAAGACGGGGATGCCGCTTTCGATAGCCGTTGATGCGGCAGCCATGAAACTTCTACGGCGTTATGCCAGCAACGACCCCTCTTCGCCTTACTTATTGAATATCCTGAACGGCAGTCTTTCCGGTAAAGAAGCGTACAAGGATTATCAGCGGGCATTGCGTATGCTCAATTTACAACTGTACCGGCTCTCGCAGGTCTGTCGGCTGGGGAAGAGGCTCTCTTCCTACACCGCCCGTCATACTTGGGCCTCTATTGCAAAATCTTGCGGAATAGCTGTGGAGGTGATTTCAGAAGCGTTGGGCCATGCTTCAATTACTACTACGGAAGGTTATCTGAAGCAGTTCGATAATGATGAAATCGAAAAAGCCAACAAGGTAATAATAAATTATATATTTAAGAAATAGCCAATAAGGCAAACAAACAAATTGTGACTGAAAATCAATACTATATAGCTTAGTTACTTCATAAGTAATGGAATCTTAGATGCCTGCAAAAGTATACATAATACTTAAAAAACAAAAGAAAATCTTATCTTTTTTCACTTTTTGCTATGTAAATTGAGAGAGAAGCCGGAACTCAGCTTTTATATTTTCTAACTATGGAGATTTTGGCACATAGCATCCCATCACTTTTCTTAAACTGAAAAATGAACGGACACACTGTATACAACGCCCTGTTATGTATACATAAATAATCATGTCTTTTTGTGTTCCCACATGACAATATTAATATTGCTATGTATCTCTCTGTTACTTATGAAGTAACGGTATATCTTTTATTAACCAGATGCTACGTGTCATGCTGTATAAGGTGCGTTGCAGGATTTATAAAGCCGGAAGCGAATGAGTAACAAACTATATATACCGATTATAATAGGAGCATTGGGCATGCTGTCCGCTTCCGATGCGTCAGCGCAGCGTATGGCTGTGAAAAGCAATCTTCTTGCCGATGCTTTGGCTTCACCCAATATAGGGGTGGAATTTCTTGTATCTCCCCGGTGGACACTGGATATTGCGGCACATTACCAGCCTTTTGCCCCCCGTGACGGCCGCCGTTGGAAACACTGGTTGTTACAACCCGAAGCCCGCCGCTGGCTGTGCACTCCTTTTGCCGGTCATTTTTGGGGAGTCCATGCCTTGGGCGGGCGTTTCAATGTAGGCGGTGTGCATCTGCCTTTCAATATCCTGAAGGGCGCGCGCGAGGCACGTTGCGAAGGCTGGCTTTTGGGCGCAGGCATTTCGTATGGTTACCATTGGGTGCTTTCCCCGCATTGGGGTGTGGAAGCAAGTCTGGGTGCGGGGGCGGCTTTTCTTCGCAGCGACCGTTACCGTTGCGGTCATTGCGGCAGCAGGCAGCGCGGTACGAAAGGCAGGGGATACTTCGGCCCTACAAAGGCTGCCGTGTCCGTGGTATATATGATTAAGTAAAAACGTAAGTCACGATTAATAATTGAATAGATGAAACGAAAAACATTTTGCAGCGTATTGCTGCTGTTGTTGCCCTTGCTCACGTTATGCAGTCAAGAGGCTTATATGGGGCAGATACAGATAACCCGCCGGAGCTTTTCCCTTTCGGGCAGTCAGTTGCATATACAGATGGAAGTCAACTATGAAGGTTTGCAGATGCCTTCGGACGAATCGCTTACGCTGACACCTTTCTTGCTGGCGGGAGAGCAGTCGTTCGATTTGCCGTCTATTCTTATTAACGGTGCGGAGAAGCAGAAAGTGTACGAGCGCACCCGTGTATTGGGTGGAGCGTCCGATGCGCGCAACGGCAGGAACTCCACGCCCTCGGTAGTGTTGAAGAACGACCGTAAGGCATCCCGCCGTTTTACATATAAGGTGACTGTTCCGTTCAGGGAGTGGATGGCACAGGCAGACCTCATGCTGCATACCGAAGAGTGCGGCTGTAACGGCAGGGAGGCGGCAACTTACGACGACAGGATTGCTTCGGGCATCCTGTTGCCCGAAGTGGAAGTTCCGGGACTGGAGAAGAGTGTGGACGTGCGCTGCCTGTCATGGGTCAATTTTATTCCCGCTTCCCTTGATAGCGCCGATTACCGCCTGCCCGCCAACGGCGACGGATGCATCACGCCGGAATGCCTGTTTGCCCTAGCCAACAGCTACACGCCCGGCTCTGCCGAGTTCAACGATATTTACGACCTTGCCGCCCGCCTGTTCCCCGACTGTCCGGAAGCTAACATCAATGCGGCTGCCGTGGCCTTGAGCAAACGCGATACACGCAAGGCACGCAGCTATCTCGCCCGCTTTTCCACCCGTCAGACGGCTTTTAACAACATGGGCGTGCTCTGTATGCTCGAAGGCAACCGCGAAAAGGCGGAGCTTTATCTTGAAATGGCTGCGGCAGCAGGCGTGGAGCGTGCAAGTGAGGTGCTGGAAGAGCTGAGGAGCAGGAGAAACCTGTATTGAACCGGAAGAACGGAATGAGACAAATCCATTACTTTAAAATATAGATATATGTCGGAAATTAAAACTTTGAAGTATAAGAAAACTTTGCGGATTGCGGGTATATGTATTATCTGCTGGCTGTATGCTTTGGCATTCGCAGCTTTGGCATCCTCGTGTAGCGGTGAGGATGAAAGCGCAGGCAGGAATATGGCGAAAACAGCTTTGCTCCGGCTGAACGTATCCGGTACGGGGGCTGCAAACACACGTGCCACTGCTGCTGCCCTGCCCGAAAACGAATCTGCCGTTCACCGGCTGGCAATAGGGCTGTTCTATGCCGACGGGTCGGTAAATACCATTGTGGAATCCGCCATCGAATCCGGCGGCACTGCCGGGACGCTTGCGGTAAAGGATATTTTGTGTTCACCCGGTATCTGCGATGTGATTGTGGTTGCCAATGTTCCGGAAGGAACGTTTGCCGGAGTGCAGACCAAAAACGAATTTGTCGGGAAAAATGTCAGCCTGGTACAGACCGTACGTAACGGGCAGCAGGCATCCGACCTTCTGCCTATGTCCGGTATCAGCGAACAGCCGGTGACATTGGAAGCCGGAAAAACGGTGTCCGCGTCCATAAATCTGTCCCGTCTGGTGGCTCGTATTTCCATTTCGAGCATCCGCAGCGCATTCAGCCTGAACTATGCCGGAGCCACATTTACGCTGGACCGTATTTTCCTGTGCAATGCGCTGGAAGCTTCCCGTGTGTCGCCCGGCGATGTTACCCAAACCATGCCAGCCAATCCTACGTGGCTGCATGGCGGTATGACGAGCGAGCAGCCCGACGGCTCTTTCCTGTGGACCGAGGGGGCAGGTTTTCTGCTGAACGATGTCACTCCTTCCGAGGGCATATTGATAACCTCGGACGAATATACCGTGCCCTATTGGTTCTATGCCTTTGCCAACAACGATGCCGCCAACCGCACCAAGCTGGTGCTTTCCGGCTATTTCGATCCGGACGGTAGCGTAGGACCGAAAACTCCGGTCTATGTGTACTATCCCATTGTGGTGAACCGTTTGCAGACGGGTACAATTATCACTCCTTCGGGTTCGGTATCGCAAGACGGAACGGGCGACGGCACTATCGTACGCAACCGCGACTATCGCATCAAGGCGGTTATCAAGGGCGACGGCGAACCTACGCCCGGCACGGAGGTAGTGCCTTCCAATCTTGAACTGACGGTGAGTGTGGACGACTGGACACTGAAAATTGTGCAGGAAGTGGAACTGGACTGAGCGAAGAGATATGAGAACACTGAAAAAAAGACTTCTGCTCTGCTGTGTTTTGGCAGGACTGCTTGGCGGATGCATTCCCGATAGTCTGGACGATTGCCCGCCCGAACCCGATAAGGAAGGCAACAATGTGGATATAACGGTAGATATGGATACGAGTGTGGACATGGGCGAGCAGGAAACGGAGATGCCGTAACCGTAACCGTAAAAAGAACGAATACTTGAAAAACAAGGCTATATGAAGATAAAAACGCTATTGCTGCTGTTGGCTGTATGTATCCTTCCCGGTAGTTTATGCGCGGGAGTGGTTTTCTCTCCCGACACGTTGGGAACCGGTAAACTCTATCGGGACTCGACGTACAGGCGCGTTATCAAGGAAGGAACAGCCAATCTGGACTGTTATTTCTCTTATCCGCAAGGGGGTTGGCAGATACAGAGAGGTTACGGCGGCAATGCCCGTGAACTGGAGAGGCTGGATAAGTTCATGCGCTCCTCGTTTGCCGACACGCTGATTTACGTCCGCCGGATTACCCTGACCGGCTATTGCTCCATAGAAGGCAGTTATGCCGCCAACGAAAAGCTGGCGCACGACCGTGCCAACGGTTTCAGAAACTACCTGGATACGGAATATGGGCTGGCAAGGCGCTTTCCGGTGGAAGTGCGCTACGTGGGCGAGGACTGGGACAGGTTGCGCCAACTGGTGGAGGCTTCCACATTGCCCGGTCGGGCGGAAGTGCTGGCTGTCATCGACAATACGGACATTTTCAAGGGCCGTGAGAAGAAGCTGATGGACCTGCAGGGCGGAGTACCTTACAACCTTATGATGGCGGAACTCTTTCCATTGCTCCGGCGGGTCGAAATCAGGGTGGAATACGACCTGCACCGCATCATCGAGGAACGTTACCGGCGGAAACTGACCGATGCGGAGTTTCAGGAAATACTTGCCCGCGAACGGGCTTCCGCCGAGGCCGACGAGCGTCGTCTGGCGGAACTCCGGCAGCTGGAAGCGGAAAAACGGCAGCGTGCCGAACAGATACATCTGGAAGAAGAACGCGTTGTGCAGGCACGCCGGAAAGAGGAACAGCTCCGCCGGGAAGAGGCGGAACGGCTGAAAGAACAGCGTTTCCGCGAGCAATGGCTGGCAGAGCGTGCCGCCGGACGGCAAGCGCGGCGTGAGGCACGTAAACAGCGTAACCGCTTATTGCCGCTGCTTTCCGTAAAAACGAACTTATATACTTGGGCGGGCATGACCCCCGATTTCGATTATACCGCTTTTACCCCCAACCTGTCGGCGGAGTTTTTCTTTGCACGCCAGTGGTCGGCGGTAGCTTCTGCTGCTTATGCGGATTGGGACTACGATAGCGGCAAATGCCATTGGGGAGTGTCGGCCTATAGCCTCGAACCCCGCTTCTGGGTAAACGGCGACGGCCACTACCGTTGGTGTTACGTGGGCATTTACGGACAGTTGGGCGATTTTGACAACCGCAGTGCCGATAGCGGCCGCATAGCCGGAGGCACTGCCAACTGCACGGGCACTTATTGGGAAGGCGGATTGTCCGTCGGGTGCTATATCCTGCTCGATGCGCACTGGGGCATCGAAGCCGGTTTGCGTGGTGGGTATCGCGCTTCGGACACCAATGCGTACGATGTGGAAATGCCTTACTATTATTTCAATCGCAACTTCCGCGAGAATCATTTTGGGGTGACGGGTGTGAATATAAGTATCAGTTACCGGTTTGGCAGCCGGAAGTGAAGACGGAAAAAGAAGTTCGGACATGAAGATAAAAACTCTCGGTTGGCTGATAAGTCCGTGCATTGCTTTGGCGGCATGTACGGAAACGGCACTGGACTATCGCAGCGCCGAAGGTACGGTTGTGATTGCGCCCGAATGGGGTGCTTTTGCCTGTCCGGCTACCGCCTACTACCGTTTTTATGCGGACGATGGAGAGGCTGTTGCCGGTTACGGTACGGATGCCGCCGCTTCTGCCGGATATTTCTCGACAACGCTTCCTGTGGGCAGTTATCATTTGCTTGCCTATAATACGGATGCGCACGGCGTTGCTTTTACAGGGCTGGAGAGCCGGAATGCCGCCGAGGTCCGTTTGGTCTCGGAGATGCAGCCCGGCAATGTATATAGCTGGAATGTGGACGATGTGGACGTTCCGCTACAGGGTACGGTGCAATACACGCCCGTTCCGCGCCCTCTGGTGAAACAGATGTTGCTTCATTTTCAGGTAACGGGCATGGAAGAAGCTAAAGTGCTGAACGGGAAGTTGAACGGTGTTTATCCTTCCGTCTTGCTGCTTTCCGGAGAGCCTTCGGAGCAGAGCATATCCGCCGCCCCCGAAACGAATACGTCGTTTACCGTGACGCTGACACGGGCGGAAACCAGAAATACGGAACCCGCCTATATGGCTTCGGCAGAGATACGCCTGCTGGGACTGCTTTCTCCTGAATATGGAGCCGCCTATGACAGCCGCCTGCATTTGCAGGTACGCAATTCCGGCGGCGAGATGTATAGCGCGTCGGTAAACATGAACGGAACACTGACGGACATCATCCGCCTTTATGCGGGTGAACTTCCGGCAGACGAGACGGTGGAAGTGGAGCTTGGCATAAACCTGCTGAATGCGGTTCTTACGGCAGAGGTGAAAGGCTGGACGGAAGGAAGCGGTGAGGGTGGGGTAGGAGATTATAAACGCAAGGTATTTTACGATAAGAGAGAAAGGATTATGTATGAATAGGATATACGGTAGTTGCACAGGACTGCTTGTGTGCCTGCTGCTTTGCACATGCGCCGGGCAGGAGCCGTTGTCTCCGGACGGGCTTATAAGGCTGGGAACCCGGGCGGGCGGTTATGAGGGAAGTGCAACCCGTGCTTCGGTAAACGACCTTGCCGGACTGGCTGCCGTGGGCGACAAGGTAGGCGTGTATGGAGTGGTTACTACGCGTACGGATGCCTTGTATGCCCCGCTGACGTCCGAATGGAACGGAACTCCTTTGATGGACAACGTGCGGACTACGGGGATTGATGCCGCTACCGGCATGCTTTTCTGGAACGGTGATTATACCTATCCGCTGGAAGAGAACAGGCGGGTGAAGTTCTGTGTATATCATCCTTATGCGCCTGTGGGCACGGGTGGGGATAATTATGTGGAAGCGGTTGTCGGGCAGTCGCCGGTGCTGCATTTCAGGCTCACGGGTACGGAAGATGTGATGTGGGTGCGTCCGGTTATCGGTTCGCGCCGGGAAGCCCCTTCCGCATTGCTGTTTGAGCATAAACTGACGCAGCTCCGCTTCCGGCTGGTTGACGATGAGGGGGAATTTGCAGGTGTAACTGTTACGGGGCTGGCATTCAATGGGGTAAACACCGCCTCTACGCTGAATTTGGAGACGGGCGAACTGGGAGGATGGTCTGCCGCGCAGGCTGCCGTACCGTTTCCTTTGAAATCGCCTGCCGCCATAAGCGGTACAACGGAAATGCCGCAGGTATTGGCGGGCGAAGTGATGCTGCAACCCGGACAGCCCGTGTTCCGGCTTACGCTGACAACAGACAGCAGGGGCGATTATCCCGGTATAGAGATACGGCCGTCGGGCGGCGAAACGGTCTTTGCAGCCGGACGCTCCTATATGGTGACACTGAAATTCCGCGACCGTACGGCGGTTGCCCTTTCGGCAAAGGTCATGCCGTGGGTGATGGACGGATACGGTGAGGGGATAGTAGAGTAAATAATTAATTAATTAATATTCATCTAACATAAACAGTTATGAAAAAAAGTCTTTTTTCGCTTCTTGCCGTAATAGTTATGGCAGGTTGTACACAGAGTGATGTAATGGAACCGGTTCCGAATGAGAACGTGGAAATCAAACTGATCTCTTCCGCCATAGCGGCGGAAACAATGACGCGTGCACCGTACGAGGGTACGATAGCGGCAGACAATACGCTGGCCGCACGGGTGCTGGTGTCCGAAACGAGTGGCAACTATACAACGACCTATGCCAATGATAAAATGGTTTTTACGGACAACGGCAGTACGGCGGTGGGCTTTGCCACGGCAAAATATTATCCGGTGGACAACAGCACGCTGCATATCTGCGGCCTGTATCCGTTTGAGGGTTGGGGCAATCCGGCCAATGATGAGTGCAAATTTACATTCAATGGCAGTCAGGATGTGATGGCTGCTCCGGAAAAATCTTCCACGAAAAACGATTCCAAAGACGGCAATTACCCGCAGCTCGAGTTCAAACACCTGCTTACGCAACTGGTAATTAAAGCGGTTGCCGAGGACGAGGCGGCTATTGCGAAATGGGGAAAGTTAACGGATATCACGCTGACCAAGGTCGGTAAGAATAATCCGTCCGGTGCGGTAACGGTAAGCCTGTCTGCCGGTACAGCCGATGAAAGCAGCGCATTTGCCACGTTGCTGGACAACGGCATGTCTTTCTGGGTAAGAGGGGCAGGTACGGAAACGGCTTTCGCATCTCAGGCGAAAGAACTGACTACCGATGGTGAGGAAGTGGCCTACTCTATGGTGGCTCCTCTGAAAAATGCGACCGGTACGGCAGACTATACATTGGCTGTAAAAACAGAACATTCGGGTACTACGCCTGTCACTGTGCCTGTCAATCTGAAAACAACCGGCAGCAGCAGTGCCGATTATACGGCATCTACACAGGGTAAGAAGTTCGTGGTGCTCCTTACATTCAAAGCTACCGAAATAAAGGCAACGGCTACGGTGAAAGACTGGGAAGAAGATGGCGGCAGCAGTGAAGAAATTCAATAATCAACCGATATACAGCATGCTTATGAAACGGAATAAATGGATTTTAATGGTAAACGGTGCTTTGTTGTCTTTGTTTGCGGCCTGCTCTGCAGACGCTCCGGTGGAAATGGTACAGGACGACGGCAGGGTGGAAATACGTGTAAACAGCAGTATTTTATCTTCGGTAGAACCGGCTACGAAGGCAGTATTGGACGGGATGATTAATTCCGGTTTCGGTACGGATTTGGATGTGGCGTTTGCACGTGCGGATGCCGGTGACGAGGGCAGTTATACAACGTATCAGACCACCGCTTTGAATGGAACGGCGGCTACGGCTTCAAAAACACTGTCGTTTTCTCCGGCGGAGTATTATTTGGCAAACGGAAGCAAGACCAAACTGATAGGCTGGTATCCGAGGCGCAGCGGGGTGACTTTTACGCAGGGTACAAAGGTCGTGAATTTTGGTACTATTGACGGTAAGACGGATATAATGGCTACTCCCTTGAAAGAAGGGGATAAGAATACGAATATAGCAAGCCTGGCTTTCAGCCACCTGCTTACCCAAATCAGTGTAAAGGTGTATGCTCCCGATGCGGCTACACAAACATTGTGGGGTAAAGTGAAATCAATCAAAATTACCGGAAAGAAACAGGGGTGTACGATTACATTGCCTGAGGCGACAGCGGCAGACGGAACAACCATAACCGGCCCTTCCTTTACAGGTACGGACGATTTGGATTTGGTTTCCGCAGACCCCGTTACGCCTTCAACCGCAATTACCTATCCGCTGGAAATGGGTGTAGGCGCTACTGCCGACGATGCTGCTGTTATGGCAGGATATGCCATGTTTGCTCCGCAGGCGGACGATGCCATTGAATTGCAGATTGATTTAGCGACCGGCGGTTTGCAGAAAACGAAGATAAACGTTCCCGTCGACGGCGGTTTCAAAGCGGGTACTTCGTATGCCGTTACCTTGAAGTTTACATCTGTCGGGATAACTCCTGAGGTGTCCGTTACCGACTGGGTAAATGGAACTCCGATTAAGGATATAGAAATATAATGAGATAACCCGTCGAATTTATGAATTGTAAAGGGATGATAAAATACCTGCCGGTAGTTTTGCTGCTTTGTGCATGCACGGAGAACGAACTGCTGTTGAAGGAACATGAAGCGTTTGCCGTGCGGTTTTCTGCATCGGGCATCGCTACGGAGGTGGCTACACGTGCCGCTTCGCCACTGGCGGATGGGGCAACGTTGCGTATCCTCGCTTTCTGGCGCGTAGGTGAGTCTCCCGATTTGTCAACGGATAAATATATGGGGGAAGGCACGTACAGAGCCGTAAACGGCAACGGTACGCTGGAAGCCGTGAACGTTTTACTGCTGCGTGCGGGGACTTACGACTTCTATGCTCTGACTCCGGCACTGGCGGTAGCCAATCCCGATAACGACGGAGGCAGCCCGGCTTGCACCGTTTCTGTGGGGCATGGTGTGGACTATGCCACTTCGCTGACGGCAGGACAAACGGTGAGCGAGGCAAGTCCGGCGGTTGTGCTCGACGACTTGGGCAGGCATTGTGCAAAACTGATATTTGCTTTGCAACCGAAAGCGGGCAATATCACCTCGGCGCGTATCGAGTCTGCCGGACTGAGCAATATGACGCATGCACCTGTCGAAACGGTACTGTGTACCCAACTGCCCGTTGCGGGCGTAGCGCAGAGTGATGCCGTTACCATAACGGGCGGTGAGTTTTCCACGCCGGATGCAGACTTGAAAACTTCTGCCGCTACGGTGGTATTGCCACGGACGGCGGGTAAGTTTCAGTTCAGGATGAATGCGGTGTTCAATGGGATGGCGGCTGCGGAGTTCGTTGCGGATATGCCGGAGACGCTTGCCTTTGCACCGGGTACGCAGTATACATTTTCCTTGAAGATGAAAGGCGGTTCCGTGCAGCTCATTCTGGAAGTGCTTCCGTGGAGCGGGAGTGTAATGTCCGGACAGGATAATATCGGTGCGTTTACTCCGGTGGTTATCCATATCGGCACGTGGGAACATGTGGAGATACCGGGTGAAACCGGAAACGGCAATACTACCGTCGGCACAGGTCAATGGCGGCCCAATCCGGAACTGGATGCCGAAATAGGCGCGTTCGGGCTGACGTCGGTAGGCGGTGAGGGTCTGCCTTGGGCTTCGGAACAGGGAGTGCCGGGCGAAACCGGCGGCGGTAATACGGATGTGCGTCCCGGCGATAGTTGGGGTACTGAAGATGTACCGGGCAGTTCGGGTGGCGGTAATACGGATGTGCGTCCCGGCGGTAGTTGGGGTACTGAAGATGTACCGGGCAGTTCCGGCGGCGGTAATACGAATATAGGTTCCGGTAACAGCTGGGGTACTGAAAATGTACCGGGTAGCTCCGGTGGCGGTAATACAAATATGAGTTCCGGCAATAGTTGGCATACGGAAGATATACCTGCCAATATCGGTGGCGATGCGGCAGACCCGGCTTCGGAATAGTATAGAAACAAGAATATAAGAAAGAAATAAAATGAAAGTAACGAGATTTTTTGGACTTTGGGCATTGTCCGTTCTTTGTGTCCTTTCCTGTACGGACGGGGAGCAGGGAACAGGTGGTATTATTCCCGATGTCGCTACGAAGCCTGTGAGACTTTCGCTCGGTACAACACCCATGCAGGAAGCCGGAAGCGTGACCCGTGTCCGTGGCGATAATTCACTGGACTTGGTGCTGGGCGAGGAAACGGGGAAGGGGGCATGCAATACCGGAACCCGTACCGGTACGCTGACCGATACACAGGAGGATGTGGTAAACGATATTTGTGTGTTCCAGTTCGGCAATACCGACGGCAAACTGAAATACAGTGAATATACCTCGCTGATGGACGGTGAGTTGACGGCGGATATTTCATTGGCTTCGGGAGTAGGTTCGTGTACGGTGTATGTGCTGGCAAATGTGGGTAATATTATCCGGAAGGTGGCATACGGCAGTGCATTGGCCGATTTCAAGAAACTTGCAGCAGAGGTTTCGTCGGGTAAGGGTACGGGACAAAACCTGCCGATGTGTGGTTATAAAGCCGATTTTAACTCGGATGCGGACAATGCGTCCCTTACCGTCTCGCTGACCCGTGCAGTGGCAAAAGTCAGTCTGAACCTGACTACCCCGAATGCCGGGGATGCCTTTACAGTGACTTCCGTCAGGCTGATGAACGTGGCAAAGAAACTCTATTACGTGGAGTCGGCAACCACCGCTCCGACTGCTGCGGAGCTTACAACCTATACAAGCGACAACACCAAGTCCATAACCTGGTATATTCCGGAAAACAAGGCGGGAAGCAATGCGCTGACAAATTGGAAAGACCGTTACGAAGGGAATGCTCCGGCCACGGCTACTTACATTCTGATAGAGGGCAGTTATACACCGCAGAACGGTACGGCCCGCGATGTGTCGTATGCCATCTATCTGGGTGCAGGTAACAGTGCGGCCGATTTCAATGTGGTACGCAATACGAAGTATGCAGTGAATGCCGCCATTAAAGGCACAGACATGAACGACGGCCGTGTACTGATAGGTAGGGATTTGAGTGCGGCAGGAACACAGACCGCCAATTGTTACGTGGTGAAAACCACCGATGCCAATAAATGGTATCGCTTCAAGGCCACTATACGGGGGAACGGTGCGGAAACTCCGGCACAGATTTCTTATACGGGAGCGGTGATACCTGCCAATGACAGGATTGCTCCTACCAATGCCGCTCTTGTGTGGGAAACCCGTGAGGGAGGAACATCTCCTACTTTGGACTATGTAGGCTATTCCAAGAACGGTTACATTGTATTCAAGTTGGGCAAAGCATCCGAGGGTAATGCAGTGGTTGCTGCCAAAAACGGTACTACCACTCTTTGGAGCTGGCATATCTGGACTACGGCAGCGTTCGACAGAGACGGCATCAAGGTGCAGACATACGAAACACGGCCTCGTAACGGCCTTGCTTCTTATGCCAATATAACCAAACGGGAATTTAAAATGATGGACCGTAATCTGGGATCTGCAAGCGGAACAGCTACCAAAGTAGCGGAAGAAGCCATAAAGACGTATGGTGTATATTTTCAGTTTGGTCGTAAAGACCCGTTTCCCGCGGCAGGTGTGATGACGAGGACGAACGATGCGGATATTGTGCCCGTGTATGATGCAAATGGAAATAAGATTTTGAAAAATTCTAATCAAATAAAGAATAGTACAATAACAAAAGGGATTGACCAAGCGGCTGTAAAGTTACAACTTGCATATGTTGTGGAGAATCCGTTGATGTTTATATTGAGAGATGATGATGATAAGCTTGCTATCTATGGTGGTGATAGTGCTGAGCCTTCTTATAATTGGATTTTTGCAGCGCATCCGGCAAAGAATGATAAAGATGGTTCTGTGCCTTGGAAGGCATCCAATAAATTGTGGGGTAGTGGTGTGCAGGATGAACGAAACAGTTTGATATTAGGAACGATTATAAATGTGAAGAAAACCATTTACGATCCGTGCCCTTATGGTTATCATATGCCACCACAGGATGCATGGACTAATTTTACTACCGTTACAACAGCCTATATTACGAATATTGTGACTGAATATAATGTAATTGCAGAGGATAAATATAATCAAACTACAGATGGTACTGGTTTCGTAGATGAGAATTTTAAGGTATGGGGACGTAGGTTTTTTACTACTGGAAACACAGCAATAGCGGATGCGAGTAATGTGGCATTTTATCCAGCAATGGGTTATCGCTTTGGGGATGACGGACGAGTTCACAGTGTTGGGCGAGGATGTTATGCTTGGTCAGCTTCTCCGTACTCTGCCAAGTCCTCAAAAGGCGGCTTTTTAGGTACAGGTGCGGATTGGGTACATCCGGTGAGTGCCACTTTCCGTTCGGATGCATTCCCTGTACGTTGTGTCCGAGACTGACTTATAAAAGAATACCTGAGTCTTTTCAAGTAGAATAACTCCCCCTTAAGATAATCTTCTGTTTAATGAAACAGACTTAACTCCGGGATGTAGTATAGAAACAAAAAATATGAAAAAGAAATAAATATGAAAGTGACGAAATTTTTTGGACTTTGGATATTATCCGTTCTTTGTGTCCTCTCCTGTACGGACGAGGAGCAGGGAACGGGCAATATTGTTCCCGATGTTGCAACGGCGCCTATAAAACTTTCGCTCGATGCAACACCTATGCGGGGAACTGTTAGTACGACCCGTGCCCGTGGCGATAATTCGTTAGACTTGGTGTTGGGCGAGGAAGTGGGGAAAACGGCAAACACTGCCGGAACCCGTGCCGGTACGCTGACCGATGTACAGGAAGATGCGATAAACGACATTTGTGTGTTCCAGTTCGGCAATGCCGACGGTAAACTGAAATACAGCGAATACGCCTCACTGACGGATGGGCAGCTAACTGCGAATATTTCATTGGCTTCGGGAGTGGGCACATGCACGGTGTATGTATTGGCAAACGTAGGCGACCTGACTCAAAAGGTATCATACGGCAGTGCATTGGCCGATTTCAAGAAGTTTGCAGCAGAGGTATCGTCGGGTAAGGGTACGGGGCAAAACCTACCGATGTGTGGTTATAAGGCCGATTTTAATTCGGAGACAGACAATGCGTCCCTTACCGTCTCGCTGACCCGTGCGGTAGCCAAAGTCAGTCTGAACCTGACTACCCCGAATGCCGGGGACGTCTTTACAGTGACTTCCGTCAGGCTGATGAACGTGGCAAAGAAACTCTATTACGTAGAGTCGGCAACCACCGCTCCGACTGTTGCGGAACTCACAACCTATACGAGCGATAACACCAAGTCCATCGCCTGGTATGTTCCGGAAAACAAGGCTGGAAGTAACTCGCTGACAGACTGGAAAGACCGCTACGAGGACAATGTGCCTGCCACGGCCACTTATATTCTGATAGAGGGCAGTTATACGCCGAAAGGCGGCATAGCCCGCGATGTGGCTTACACCATTTATCTGGGTGCGGGCGATAAGGCCGGCGATTTCAATGTGGTGCGCAATACGAAGTACACGATAAATGCCGCCATTAAGGGTACGAACATGAACGACGGCCGTGTGTTGGTGGGTAAGGATTTGAGTGCGGCAGGAACACAGACCGCCAACTGCTATGTGGTGAATACCACCGACGCCAATAAATGGTATCGCTTCAAAGCCACCATACGCGGCAATGGTGCGGCAACCTCGGCACAGATTTCCTATACCGACACAGACATACCAGCCAATGACAGGATTGCACCCGACAATGCCGCTCTTGTGTGGGAAACCCGCGAGGGAGACAAAGCGCCTACCTTAGACTATGTAGGCTACTCCAGAAACGGCTATATCGTATTCAAGTTGGGCGAAGCAACCGAAGGCAATGCAGTAGTTGCCGCCAAAAACGGCGCTACCACTCTTTGGAGCTGGCACATCTGGACTACAGTAGCATTCGACAGAAACGGCATCAAAGTGCAGACATACGAAACACGGCCTCGTAACGGCCTTGCTTCTTATGCCAATATAACCAAACGGGAATTTAAAATGATGGACCGTAATCTGGGATCTGCAAGCGGAACAGCTACCAAAGTAGCGGAAGAAGCCATAAAGACGTATGGTGTATATTTTCAGTTTGGTCGTAAAGACCCGTTTCCCGCGGCAGGTGTGATGACGAGGACGAACGATGCGGATATTGTGCCCGTGTATGATGCAAATGGAAATAAAATTTTGAAGAATTCTAATCAGATAAAGAATAGTGCGATAACAACAGGGATTGACCAAACTGCTGTAAAGGCGCAACTTGCTTATGCAGTGGAAAATCCGTTGGTGTTTATATTGAGAGATGATAATGATAAGACTGCTGCCTATGGTGGCGATGGCACGAATCCTTCTTATAACTGGATTTTTGCAGCGCATCCGGTAAAGAGTGGAGCGGAAGGTTCTGTGCCTTGGAAGGCATCCAATAAATTATGGGGCAGTGGTTTGCAGGATGAGAAAACCAGCCTGATACTGGGAACGATTGCAGATGTAAAGAAAACCATCTACGACCCGTGTCCCTACGGTTATCACATGCCTCCGCAGGATGTATGGACTAATTTCACTACCATTACAACAGCTTATAATACGGGTAATGTTACCGAATATAATGTGGTTGCAGCGGATAAATATAATCAGACTAATGAAAGTACCGGCTTTACGGATGGAAAATTCGAGGTATGGGGACGTAGATTCTTTACTACCGGAGATGCGGAGGCAGCAGGTGCGGGCAATGTGGCATTCTATCCGGCAGCCGGCTATCGCAGCGGGTATGACGGCCACGTCTACAACGTTGGGTGGGGGTGCTACGCTTGGTCGGCCTCTCCGTACTCTGCCACGTCGCAGTACGGGGGCTTCCTGAGCACGACCTCGAGCTGGGTGTACCCGGTGGACAGCACCAGCCGTTCGTATGCGTTCCCTGTGCGTTGTGTCCGAGACTGATAGCGGCACGAAGTGACGCTATTCGATTTTTTGATTTTTTCTTGGGGGCATTTAAGGCCCCCAAGTCTAAAACCGCCGTAAGGCGGTCGAAAAAAAAGTTCTTTGAAAGAAAACAAGTTCCGGTTATGTATCGAGAGTATTGCAAGTCCTGGTGCTTGTAGTAGGGTGATATGTAAATTCAGCAATCCACTGGCGGAGTAATTTGCGTATAAGGACTACGTGTTGTGCGGTTATACGCCGCTTACACCCCGAGCTACGTTTCCGTTAGTTATCTACATCAGTTTGTATGGGGACCGAGCGGTATTCTGTCTGACAGGAGAATATTCTGACAAGAGAATACATTCGCTTCTTTCTGGTACATTCATTTCAGTGATTGCTTTTTCCGGCAGCCGGCTATCGCAACGGGTATGACGGCCACGTCAACAACGTTGGGTGGGGGTGCTACGCTTGGTCGGCCTCTCCGTACTCTGCCACGTCGCAGAACGGGGGCTTCCTGAACACGAACTCGAGCTGGGTGAACCCGGTGAACAACACCAACCGTTCGAATGCGTTCCCTGTGCGTTGTGTCCGAGAACTTACAGGCCTGAACTTTGTTTGTATGAGACGCCGGAGAGTTTTTTGGGGTGTATCTTCTCATCATCCTCATTTCATTCTCCGGATCCTGGTGGCAGGATGAGGATGTGAATCACTGTCCGTGCCTATTTGTTTGTTTGAAAGTTTTCCCCTTCCAAGTGTGGAAGGGGGAACTTGTTTTTATCGTGATTTATTAATAAAGCGGTGTAATGTTTACAAATCATTGCCATAAGTAATCATCAGATATTTACCATAAGAACCAATATGACTATAAAGGAAATTATTCAGATAGAGAATGGCAACGGGAACACCATAATTCTGTTGCGTGAAGGAATATTCTGGCGTGCCTATGAGAAGTCGGCGTATGCCTTTTCTATGCAGATACATCCCTATAAGCCTACCCGCAAATGGGTAATAGCCGTAAAACAAGATGTCGTTTCGTTGGGATTTCCGGTATCAGCAGCCGAAAATGTGCTGAACAATAGCAAAGTACTGATGCGCCAGGAAAAACGTTTGGTGCTTGCTGCCTCACCTATATCTGTCGAGGATTTTGAGGCTTGGAAGCAGACCGTGCCCATGACTTTGCCGGATAGCGGACTGCATCGGAAGGACATCCGGCGTCCGTATGTGCCCACTGTTGTTTCGACCACCGTTTCGCCTGTTGAGCAGTCTTGCGAGGAACTTGCGGATTGCATCCGTCAGTTCAATATCGCAAGCAAGACTCCGGTAGAGTGCATGTTGTTCCTTATGGAGTTGAAACGCCGACTGGCAGAATAATCATGAAATTCCGGATAAAGGATGGCTACCTATAATCAACTTCCCGTATATAAAGCTACTTACGACCTGCTGTTGTATGTCTACCAGATTGGAAAAAACGTGCAGCGCGACTATCGTTATACGCTGGGAGAAACACTGAAGAAAGATTTAATAATGATATTGACCCTTATCTACCGTGCCAATTCCACTCGGCAGAAAGTAGAAACTATTATCGAAGCAAGGGAGAAGCTGGTCGCTGTGAAACTTCAACTGCGCCTGCTGCACGACCTGAAACAACTGTCGTTGAAAAACTACGCCAATGCTTCGCTAATGACCGAGTCCATATCCAAACAATTGTCCGCGTGGCAAAAAAGTTATGAAGGAAGATACCCTGTTACTTGATGTGTTCCATGCTTATTACGATGCCCGAAGGCACAAAAGGAATACGCATAGCCAACTTGAGTTTGAATTTAATCTGGAAGAGAACCTCGTGAAACTGTACGAGGAACTGCGCGACCATACCTATAAAGTGGGCAGGAGTGTCTGCTTCATTACCGGAACTTCGGTGAAAAGAGAAGTGTTCGCAGCCCACTTCCGTGACCGTGTAGTGCATCATTTGCTATACAACTACACTGCCCCGATTTTTGAATGCACCTTCATTGCGGACAGTTACTCGTGTCGCGAAGGCATGGGAACGCTTTACGGCGTGCGGCGTTTTGAGCATCATCTGCGTTCCTGCTCGAATAACTGGACTCGCACCTGCTATGTGCTGAAATTGGATATAAGGGGGTATTTTATGCACATCGTCAGGCAGAAACTCTACAACCAAGTAATGGAAACCTTAAGGCGCTATGCCGGACGGAAAAACAGCAGGGGGCAGTATTGGGCGGATGCTCTGGATTACAGTCTGCTGGAGTATCTGATGAGGGAGATTATTTTCAACGACCCCACCCTTGACTGCGAAATGCGGGGAACAAGCAAAGACTGGGAAGGGCTGCCAAAAGACAAGAGTCTGTTTCATGTGCCCGAGGGACGCGGTCTACCCATCGGCAACCTTACTTCACAGCTTTTCAGCAATGTCTACTTGAATGTACTCGACCAATTCGTGAAGCGTACGTTGGGCGAGAAGTATTACGGACGATATGTGGACGACTTCTTCATTATAGGTACTGACAGGAAGCGCCTGTCGCAACTCATTCCGCAATTACGCAGCTTTCTGGAAAAGGAACTGGAGCTGACGCTGCATCCCAATAAGGTATTCCTGCAACAGGCGCATAAGGGAAGCGCTTTTCTCGGCATTTTCGTAAAGCCTCACCGTCGCTATCTGCTGCAGAAGATAAAGTCGCGTATCAGCAACCGTATGGAAAGAATGAACCGGTGCTTGTCGGCTAAGAAAGTAAACAGGGACAAGCTGCTGTATATCTCCTGTGTAGCGAACTCTTATATGGGCTACATGAGACACATGGCTTGTCACCGTTTTAAAAATCTGCTTGTGGAACGTAATACGTCTTTCCACAGAATAGGCAACTTTAAGGGAGAGAAGCTGATATTTGTGCCGTTTATTAAGGGGATTGTGCCTTTAATGAAGTAAGCTAAGTGGTATTTCGACCGGATTGCCTGGTTGTATTTTCGCTTCTTATATAAAGGATTTCATATCAAACAGCGAAGGCTGAACTATCGGTTGTTTAATGCAACGGCAGCTTTGAAGGTCGAAATTGAATATTAATGCTTCGGTCATTGCATGTCTGTTTTCTACGTAGCCGCCACCATGGTAAAAGTGTTCTTTGGTTTCGACATTAAACCGACTCCAAAGTTTCTTTATCATATTATTCTCTCTGAATTCATTATGATGCCATGTTGACAAGATAAACTTGGCTTTGGTATTGCAGAGTGCTTCGTACAGAGCAAATTCATCATCCTCTGTCCAACCATTATAATAGTCGACATATCTTCCAAAATATGGTGGGTCGCAATATATTATATCGTTTTCTCTTGCAAGTAAGATGGTGTCCAGGAATGTTTGGTTGCGAAATACCCACTCTTTTTTACGAATAACAGAAGCTACATTGTCTATTTGATTGCATATTTTCGTAATGTATGCCGGTGCGAAACGTTCTGGCTTTTTGCAGAAAGGCACATTCCACTTACCGTGTCTATTAAATCGCATCATACCATTAAATCCGGCCCGTGAAAGGAAAATGAAATCAAACGGATCAAAATTCGTATTAAACCTATCCCTTACCTCTCTAAAATGAACATATCCATTCTCATCTGAAGTTTCCAGAAACTTCCCTTCTTTTTCCAGATATTGTCTCATTGTATACCCCGAAATAACTCCCTCTTTTACTTTATTGTAGAAGTTAATGATGTGAGGATTTGTATCGCCGACTATATGCTTTCCTGATAAAGGAGAATTAAATCCGACAACACCTGTGCCGAAAAAAGGCTCGACCCAATTAGAATTAATAGGGTCAATGCCGGATTTATCAATAACGTCAAGAATCCAAGGTACGAGTTTGGTCTTTATTCCTTGTGATTTTATAGGAGGTACTATCATTAATGTTCTATTTTGTTTATTTTTTCACGTTGGCCTCTCAAATATTGTTTATATGAGGCCAAGTTGTTGTAATGAGGTATTCCAATGCCGGCAGAATGGGCATCCGTCTTATTATAATAGTTCATCCAGTAGTCATCGAATACATCTTCACCTAATTCTGCAAACGGGCCTGTGCCGTTGATTAAATTATCAAGACTATCTACTCCGCCGATGTTTCTTGTATTGCCACTGCCAGGTCTGTCAAGGGCAATTTTCCACTTCGGCTGAACAAAGAATACAAAGTTCTCTATAACAGACTTTATCATGCAGAGTTCGTCTATTGAATAAATGTTCCTTTCTCCGGCTTCTATATGTGTCTGTTTATAAAGCAAACCGATAACAAGATGACATTTGTATTCACCATAGGGGTAATCCATATTCATAGTCCTGTTTCTGAATCTGAAATATCCCCAATATGACCCCAAGGTAAGTCCATTTGCTTTATTCCCTTCATAGTAACTTGTCTTGAAGTCGACGGCAAATAGATTGCCTTCATTATCTTTAAAGGTTAAGTCCGGATAGTAGTTTTGTTTTGACGGCAACTCGAGTGTCAGTCTGTTTTTTCTTGCAAATGCGTCGAGTTTGGGAATTAACAAAATCTCAATAATCTTTGATACCACTTTTGTATCGTTGGATATAGTGTAGACGTTTTTGTCAACATCAACAAAGCCTTTTACAATCCATTGATTGTCTGCTGTCTCCAAAAACGTTTTATAGGAGCTGACTTCGTTCTTAAGAAGTTCCAGGAATTTTTCTTTAGTCATGATTTGAATTTTGGACCTTGCTACATTCTTGTACAAAGTTATGCATAAATGTTGATATGAGCAACTTTAGCTGTGGTTATTGTCGTATTGGGTGCGTTGGGCAGAACGAATGTATTTTACAATCTCCGCTCCTTTAAAATAGATAACCAGCGAACTGACAATAATCAGCATTCCCGCTACCGTACTGAATGTGGGGTATTCTCCCGCAAGCATTATCCAACTTAATACAGCTCCGAGAATCGGGTTGATAAGGCGGCACATGTTGATGTCGCTGACTTTTGCGCCTTTGCTTTGCAACGCCATAAACCAGAAGCTGAAGGCAAAGACGGAAATAAATACGAGGATGCCCAGGCTGATATAAAATCCGGCAGGCTTGCCGATGAAAGAGTGATAACCTTCCGTGCCCAGTCCTATGACGTAGATAAGGGCGCCACCGAAAAACATCTGTACGGCATTCAGGAAGATAGGATTGACCTTGCCTTTCTCTTCGGATACGGAGATGGCGGAATAGCCCTGAAAGATAATGCTGAGCAACAGTAGTATGATGCCTGTGATGCCTTTCCAGTCCAGCGGTTCACCGTCGCTGCCCATCCCTACAATCAGCAAGAGGCCTGCAAGGCTGATGATGAGGCTGACGATTTTGTAGCCGTTCAGTTTGTCGTTACTTGCCAGCAGATGGGCAAGCAATACATTGATAAGCGGCGTCATACCCATGATGATGGATGATATAGCCCCGCTTACGAAGTCCACTCCGAAATAAAAGGCCGTATAACCCATGAGCATATTAATGAATATCAGATTGAGGAACAGTTTGCGGTGCTGCTTGATTTCCTGCCACATCCCCTTGTGCCAGGTATAGGCAAAAAGCAGAACGCCTACACTGGTGAAACGCAGCCCGGCAAAATTCATCGGAGTAAAATCATAACTGAGCCCTTGCTTGATGAACGGGTTTACGATGGCCCATAGCACAGATGCCAATATTGCGTATAGCAGTCCTTTTTTCATGCTTATAGAAAGTTGTTTGGTAAAATCGGGTGCAAAGATACGCAATAAAAATGAGACATAACATAGGATACAGTAATATGGGGCAGAAGGCAGGAAAGAACAAAGCGGAGTGAAGGCAAACAGCCTGCTCCGCTTTTATAAAAAGACATTGAAAAGGGAATTGCAAAGAATAGTTTAGTTCTCGTCTGTTTTAAAGTCAATGGTTTTATAATATTCGCCGTCGTGTAAACTTTTTACGCGGATATTAAGTCCGGTTTTTCCGGGTATCCGGTCGGCTATCTTATCCAGTTTGAAAGAGACAAGCCCTTGTCCCGGCATGAGCGGCTCGTCACCGTAAGCATTCTGGCGGAATTCCAGCGTAATATATCCCTCTTTGTCATTCTTGCCGTCGGATGCTTCGTTGACTATAAGGTTCAGCATATGTTTTTTATCATTGCTGTTGCTGTGGTATAGCTGGTATTGGATGTTCAGGTAGTTGTCCGTAATCCACATATTGTTGATGTTGATGCGGTCGTCGCCGATGCTGTCGGCCTTTTCGGCAGGCATGAAATAAATGTCTTTGGTAAGGATATTCTCTACGTGGTTGATTTTGGCATTGTAATCGTAGCCGGTTACTTCTTCGTCCAGCAGGTTGAAATATATAAAAGCGCGTTGCCCCTCCACCAGAGTGTAGTTATTCACTTGGGTAGTATCGCCGGGAAACATTCTGGTTCCTTCATCGAGTGCGAAATAATAGTCTTTCCCGTCGATAATTCGTACGGTACCTATGGCAAGCGACGGATGTTCGTCATCGTCCCAGTCGTCCAGGCAGGATTGCAGTACGGGGGTGGCAATGAACAACAGCAGAAATGCGGCTAATATCGTTCTTAACTTTTTCATAAGTAGAGGTTTTGTTATTGGTTCTGTTTTAGGTTTCGTATTCAGAAAATGCCGGGACTGCACAAATACTGCTTATAAGATTGTTAAAGAAAATAAAGAATGAATTTCCTATCTGCCGGATGCAGTATTTTTGTGCCCGTTGCATTTATAAGGTAAACACGTGTTAAAAGAGAGGATGGAAGAACAGGTATTGGCAGAACGTTGCAGGCAAGGCGACAACCTTGCCCGCAAAGAACTGTACGAACAATATGCGGGGCGGATGCTCGGCGTATGTTTGCGTTACGCCGGTGACCGGGAAACTGCACAGGATTTGATGCATGACGGTTTCCTGAAACTCTTCGACTCTTTCGATAAGTTCACTTGGCGGGGAGAGGGCTCTTTGCGGGCGTGGATGGAACGTGTAATGGTGAATACGGTATTGCAGTATTTGCGGAAGAATGATGTGATGAGCCAGTCCGCTGCCTTGGACGATGTGCCGGAGACGTATGAGGAGCCGGATGCTTCGGCAGTGGATACTATTCCTCAAAAGGTATTGATGCAGTTTATAAGCGAGCTTCCCGCCGGTTATCGTACTGTATTCAACCTGTTTGTTTTTGAAGATAAATCTCATAAGGAGATTGCCCGGTTGCTGGGTATCAACGAAAAGTCATCGGCTTCACAACTGGTGCGTGCCAAAGCTGCTTTGGCTGCCAAAGTGAAGGAGTGGATGAAAAGAAACGCATAAATGGAGAAACGTATGGAAGATGAATTGTGGATGCGAAAGATAAAGGAGCGGTTGGACGATTACTCCGAACCGCTGCCCGTTTCCGGTTGGGAACGGCTTGAGAAGGATTTGTCCGCTTCGAAGCCGCCGGTAGCCGGAAGACGGCGGATTATACCTTTCCGCCGCTGGGCTGTAGCTGCGGCTGCGGCACTGCTCGTTGCGGTGTCGTCGGTGAGTGTATGGTTGCTCCAAAGCCCTGTGGGAGAGGAGATGCGGAATACGACTGCACCGACATTGGCTGCCGTGCCGGACAAGCTGCCGGAGCAACAGACGCCTTCGGTGCGGACAGAGATAACAGAACCCGACTATCGCGCACAGAAGCAGGAACTGCCAACGGATACGAACCGGCGTTCCTTGCTGGCACAACAACTGAATACCGCAGATGAAACGGAACGGGAAGCAGTTGTCCAATCCCTGAATGCGGAGCCGGAAGTTCAGACTGCTAACGTACAGGAACGTACTGCGGAGTCGGCACAGGCAAATCAGGAAGCAGCAGAAGTGATAGCGGAAGAGGAGCGTACGGAAAAGGTTGAGCGCCGCCGCCCGTCCGGCAGAGACAAATTGCATTTGCCGGTTGGCGGAACGAAGCGGGAGCAGTCGCGCGGCTGGTCGGTCGGATTGGCAGTAGGAAATACGGGCGGATTGATTTCGGGAAGCAGCATGGATGAAAGCGGGCTGCTTCAGAACGGACAGAGTTTCGGCGTTTCCGGCGGAAGGGTAGACCTTACCACAATGTCTGACGGGATAATGGAAGTGCCGGATGGGCAGGAACTTGTCTTTAAGGATGGCATACCTTATCTGCAGAGGAGTTCCGGACAGGTGGTGGACATAGACCATAAACAGCCGCTGTCTTTCGGCTTCTCGGTACGTAAAGGGCTTGCACGGGGTTTCTCCGTAGAAACGGGCTTGACGTATACGTACCTCGCTTCGGATGTGAAATTTGCCGGAAGCTCGGAAACGGTCAGCCAGAAATTGCATTACTTGGGTATTCCTTTGCGTGCCAACTGGAACTTTGTAGATAAGAAGTTCTTTATCATGTATGTTTCTGCCGGCGGCGCCATGGAAAAATGCGTTTACGGGAAAATAGGAAGTAAAAACGAAACCGTGAAACCGCTGCAATTCTCTGTTATGGGAGCTGTGGGTGCACAGTATAATATAAGTAGCAGAGTCGGCATTTATGTAGAACCGGGAGTGTCGTACTTCTTCGACGATGGCTCGGATATTGAGACTATACGAAAAGAAAATCCCTGCAACTTTACCTTGCAGGGTGGAGTACGGTTGACTTACTGATTAAATTGAGAGTTAGGAATCAATTCTCAATTTACCACTACTGTGGGAAAGTACTCTTTAAAGAGTTTTTCGGCTCGTTCCAGTTGTGCGGGGGTATTCTCTACTACTTCTTTTAACTGATAATCCCAGCCCATAGCTTCGTATTTATGCACTCCTAAGCGGTGGTAGGGAAGTATTTCCACCCGTTGTATGCTTTGGTATTTGCCGAGCTGTTCGCCCATGCTGCGTATGTCTTCTTCAAAATCACTATATCCCGGTACCAGGACATAGCGCAGCCAAAACGGATGTCCCTGTTGTTCCAGCCAGGCAGCGGTGCGCAGGGTTTGTTCGTTGCTGCGTCCGGTCAGGGTACGGTGGCGTTCGGGATTGAATTCTTTGATATCGAGCAATACCAAGTCCGTCAGACTTAACAATTCCTCAACTTTGTCGTTCCAGATTCCGCCGTTGGTGTCAAGACAGATGTGGATGCCGTTTGCTTTCAAGTCTTTGAACAGTGGTATCAATGCCTCTGCCTGCAAGGTAGGTTCGCCGCCGGAGAAGGTAATTCCCCCTTTTTTTCCGAAGAAGGCTTTTTGGCTGACAGCCATTTGCAGGATTTCACCGGCAGGAGTGGGAGTACCGCCCTTTATATCTATCGTATCGGGGTTGGCACAATACAGGCAACGGAAAGGACAGCCCTGGAGGAATACGACAAGCCGCAGCCCCGGACCGTCGAAAGTGCCCATTGATTCGTATGAATGAACATTAATCATAATAGTGTATTATAAGCAAAGAATGTAATAAAAAAGAAAGCACGGACTACAGGGGTGTTACTCCGGATTTTTGCTTAATCCGTGAAATCCGTGTAATCCGTGCTTTAAAAGGTTATGTATCCGGTTTACCGATTACATTCTTTCGTGGAAACTGCGGCTGATAACTTCCAGCTGGTGTTCGCGGCTCAGTTTCACGAAGTTTACGGCATATCCGGAAACGCGGATGGTGAGTTGCGGATATTTCTCCGGATGTTCCATGGCGTCTTCCAGCATTTCACGGTTCAGCACGTTCACGTTGAGGTGGTGTGCACCTTTGGTGAAGTAACCGTCCATCATGGTAACCAGATTTTCTACACGTTCCTCGGCAGTGGGACCCAATGATTTCGGAACGATGGAGAATGTGTTGCTGATACCGTCCTGTGAGTCGCGGTAGCGCAGTTTGGCTACGGAACTCAAAGAGGCGATGGCACCGTTCTTGTCGCGTCCGTGCATCGGGTTGGCTCCCGGAGCGAAAGCAACGCCTTTGGCGCGTCCGTCGGGAGTGGCTCCGGTCTTCTTACCGTACATCACGTTGGATGTAATGGTCAGGAGCGACAGGGTAGGACGGGCGTTCTTGTAAACGGGCAGCTTCTTCAACTCTTCGCTGAAGTAGTACACCAGGTCTACACCAAGGTGGTCTACACGGTCGTCGTTGTTGCCGAAGCACGGGAAAGAACCTTCGATGTCGAAACCTTCCGTCAGGCCGATGTCGTTGCGGCGTGCCGTTACTTTGGCGTATTTGATGGCAGACAATGAGTCGATGGCAATGGAAAGTCCGGCTACGCCGTATGCAAGGTTGATGCGCGGGTCTGTATCTACGAATGCCATTTGGGCTTTTTCGTAATAATACTTGTCGTGCATGTAGTGGATGATGTTCATTGCTTCGTTGTAAACGCGGGCAATCTCCGTCAGCACTTTCTTGTAGTTGTTCATTACCTCTTCAAAGTTCAGCGTATCGTGAGTCAGCACGGGGATACCTTTCACCATTACGGTTCCGGTGTTTTCGCAACGTCCGCCGTTGATGGCAAGCAACAATGCTTTGGCAAGGTTGGCGCGTGCGCCGAAGAACTGGATTTGCTTACCGATAGCCTGGTAGGATACACAGCAGGCGATACCGTAGTCGTCGCAGTTGCGTACCTCGCGCATCAGGTTGTCGTTCTCGTACTGGATAGAGCTGGTATCTACGGATACTTTGGCACAGAATTCCTTGAAGCCTTCCGGCAGTTCGGGACTCCACAGCACAGTCATGTTAGGCTCGGGAGACGGGCCGAGGTTGTACAATGTTTGCAGGAAGCGGAAAGAGGTTTTTGTCACCTTTACGCGACCGTCGTTGAAGCGTCCGCCGATAGCTTCGGTAACCCAGGTGGGGTCTCCGGCGAAGATGTCATTGTAGGACTGCATACGCAGGTGGCGTACCATGCGCAGTTTGATGATGAACTGGTCAATCAGCTCTTGTGCAAAAGTTTCGTCAATCTTACCGTGAGCCAAATCGTATTCAATGAAAATGTCAAGGAATGAAGATACATTACCCAATGACATGGCGGCACCGTCTTGTTCTTTTACAGCGGCAAGGTATGCCATGTATACCCACTGTACGGCTTCCTGAGCAGATGTGGCAGGGTGACTGAGGTCGAGGCCGTAATATTCGCCCATGGTCTTGATGTCCTTCAAGGCCTTGATTTGCTCTGCCACTTCTTCGCGCAGGCGGATGCGTGCTTCGGTCATAGGGCCGGTCAGGTGGCGCAAGTCTTCCTGTTTGGCTTCGATGAGGCGGTCAATGCCGTACAATGCCAGACGGCGGTAGTCACCGATGATACGTCCGCGTGCATAGTTGTCGGGAAGTCCGGTGAGGAAGCCCAATGAACGGAACGAACGGATTTCTTCGGTATATACATCGAATACGCCGTCGTTGTGTGTTTTGCGGTAGTGTGTAAAGATGTCTTTTACTTTATCGTCTACCTCCACGCCGTTTTCGCGGCATGCTTTTGCCACTACATTGATGCCGCCGAAAGGTTTGATGGCGCGTCTCAGCAGTTCATCTGTCTGCAAGCCTACGATAAGTTCGTTCTCCTTATCTATATAGCCTGCTTTGTGGGAAGTGATGGTAGATACTGTTGTATGATCTAATGAACGGACACCGTTATTGGCTCTTTCTTCTTCCAGTGCTTTCAGACAGAGGTTCCAGATATGCTTGGTGCGCTCCGTTGGTCCTTGCAGGAAAGATGCGTCTCCGGTGTAGGACGTGATGTTTTTACTAACGAAATCACTTACATTGATTTCTTTGCTCCAAAGCCCGTCAATAAAGGTTTTGTTTAATTCCATAATGTTCTTTTAATAAAAGTGATTAGATATGTTATCCTTTAGAGCACGCAAAATTACGGAAAAATTTCCGTAATTACACAATAATATGGAGGATTTTTATGTTGAAGAGCATAAAATAGCTATTATTAGGTAGGAAGTACCACCGGGTATTGATTCGTGTCCGTCCGATTAATATCTGTACTCTTACCGACTATTATTATTTATGCTGAAATCTATTCGTCCCATAATAATTTCCCTTTCGTCCGACAGCTGTTTTATTTTCGTCCGACAGCTGTTGGACGAAAATAAAACAGCTGTCGGACGAAAAGATTTTAGTAACATTTTATTAGTTCCTTTAATGCCGTATTTTTAGTTTTTGCGGATATGTGAATTATTTTATTCCGGATTTGTTTGCGAATTAAAAAAGAAGTGTTACCTTTGCACCGCTTTAAGAGAAAAGCACTTCTTGAAAAAGAAGTTTTGGAGAGGTGGCAGAGTGGTCGATTGCGGCGGTCTTGAAAACCGTTGTGCTGCGAGGCACCCGGGGTTCGAATCCCTGTCTCTCCGCATAATTGCTGAAAATCAGCAAAATACAAAGTAAATACCTAGCTTTACATCCCGATAATGTAAAGCTGGGTATTTTTGTTTTGGACAATGTATAGCTACACACAAAATTACTTTTTTTGACTCGTTCGGAAATAAAGAAGTTATCATCCGTAAATCCTGTCCATATCGTTCTACTGCCAGCTGTTTTTAATTTCTTCTCAAATTTATTTTCATTCCGAATATATTCCCTGAACAGGTCTCTTTTATGTTTTCCTTCTTGCTCTTGTTCTATCGTGCATCCATACACTTCTGTGTTGGATATGATATATAACGGTCAAAGTAAGACTTCCACGCTTCCTGCTGCAATCCCAGAGTGCAGAGCTGGATGATTTCCATAGAGAAATCTTCCGGGGTACTGCTTTCCATAAACACACCGTTGGGCGTATAGCGCACAGCTTTCTCCAAGATACCGGCTTGAGTCAGGAAACTGTCCAGGAAGGGGTGTTCCTCTTGAGAACCCAGGTCTCGGTCGTTATTGTCGGTGATGTAGATGTGCGTCACGTCACCTTTTTCGTCGAACTTGGCTCCCCAGATGTTGATGGCATGCAGATAGCCTCCTTTATACGAAAGGTTGCACTCTATGGCCTGCTGGCTGCGGAAAGCCTGTTTCAGCGTTTCGGTGAAGGTGCTTCCTTGCACTACAGGTACATAGGATGCTATTTTAGCATTTTCGCCCAGGACGGCTTTAAAGAAACCATGCTCCACATCGGGTTTGGCTTCCTCTATGGGACGGCCAGTAAAGAACCAGTCCAAGGCTTCGTATACATGTCCGCCTTTGTTGGGAAAGGCTTTTTTGTAATGTTCAAACACTTCACACTGGAGTGCGTTGAGGTATTCCTTGGGGCCTGTGTACGCGAAGCGCTCCACGTATTCTTTGTTTTGGTCCAGCCACCAGTAAATCATGTTGGAGGCTGCTGCCGCCCAGCACATTTCAGAGTCTCCTTGAGGGGGATACAGCGGATTCACCTTGTTACAGTCATACCAGCCGTAGTCCTTTTTCCACTTCAGTCCAAGTGTGGAGTAATGCTTGCCGTCTTTTGGCACATCGAAGGCGTAGCCCCATTTATCGGTAGTGGGGATGTCTTTCAGGCCATAGGTCCATACCGTCTTATTGGCCCAGTCATCCACCGGCTGGTTTTTATCCAGCTTCAGTCTCAAGGTGAGTTGCTGACCGGGCATCAATGCGGTGAACGCTTCGCCGCCCTCCAATTGTTGGGGAGCCCGGTAAGTAAAGATTTCACCGCCTACGCTGATTTCTATCCATCCCTGCTGCCGCCAGGCATCACGGATGGTCTGTGGGGGGAGCACAGCGTAATAGACTGCTTCGCGGGTTGGATGAAAGAGGACATCCTCCGCAGGCATCTGTGTGTCTGTTGCCAACAATGCGCCACTGGAGGTATCGACCGTTACCGTGAGGCAAGCGTGTACTTGTACCGTGGCCTGTGCCAATTGCTCGGTCGAAAAGGTATGAGCGCTGGACAGGCTAAGTTTTATCAAGCTGAGCCGATGCTGAAAAGAAAGCGTCACAGGAGTCCCCCTATCGGCTTCTACAGAAGCCACCAGCAAATCGGAAGCGAAAAAGTTCTCGGCCTTCCGTTGGTCTATTGCCACGGAGTGGGTAAATGTTTCTGCATCTTGAGCAGGCTGTGCAGGATAAAAGGCGGTGAAGCGGGCACGCGGACTTCCAATTTCCGTCCAGGTAAGCGCTGGCAACCACCCGTTGGACGTAAGTTGTAAGGTATATGGTATACGCCCGGCCAAGTGCAAATCTTGCGGAGTGACCTGCAAAGAAATCCGGTCTCCGGGCTGAAACTGTTCGTTTCCTTTATCGCCCATCTGCATCCGGGTGGCTGCCGATGGAGTAATGGTGGCCGAAATTCGTAGGGTATCTTCACCCGGACCAAACAACCTTTCTTCTTCGGTGCATCCGGTCAGCAACAGTGCTATTGCCAGCTTACAACTGAAAGCACATAGAATATTTAGTCTCATCTTTGTTCAGTTCAATCTATTATAGAATGATTTCGCCGTTGGCCTCTCCTTGGTTTCCCCACGGGCCGATGCTTTGACCGGTAATCGAGAAGGAGTTTTTGCTCACTTTCACCGCCAGCGTAAATGCCTTGCCGCTTTCCAGTGTGGTCAACGGCGAATCGCCTACCTTTAAATCACTCAGCCTGAAGTTTTGGGTACGCTCGCCCACCGCTATTTTCACTTCTATGTTGCCCACTGCCTGCGGAGGCAGAATGAAATGCGCCTCGGTACCCTGGGTATGCAATTGTGCGGGTAGGCCGGCAACACCCTGCACTGTAGCCGTCAACAGATTTATCTGTGCTTGCGGCAGGAAGCTGCTAATCGTTACCTGGGTTTTCGCCAAATCGCCATCCGACACGGTGGTACCGTCGGCCTGTAACTGTACAATGAATCTATGCATTAGATGAGTGAACTGTAGCGGCACTTGGATGGTGACTCCTTCTTGCACCGTGGCAGGAGCGGCTGCCAGAAAATCAGCCGTAGCGGCAGATGTATCGGTGACATCCCAGCTAAAGGCTGCCGGATTAGGGGCCGCTACTGTTGGATAGCAAGCCGATACTTTCAGTTCCTGCCCTACCTCTTTCAGCTGAACATCATTCCAATAATACGTATGCCCGTAGGTATAGGAAAAATCCTTGATAAACCGCCCGTCTTTACCCATGAAAAAAAGGGTATTCACGTCGCCGTCGGTAAACTTGCCTTTTCCGCTGGCATCGAGATGCGGAGCGCGAGACAAGGATACCCCCTGAATAGAGGAAGTAATCAAAAACGGCTGATTATCAGGCAGCGTTTCTTCTTGGCTGCTACATGCCGCCAGACCGCACAGATTGAGCCCTAGTCCGAGACAGACACACTTGATGCTTTTTTCTCTCATAATGTATTGATTAATATTTAATTCCGGCTGCGAAAATAAGCATATTCATTGGAATAGAAGTTGCCCCGTTTCGAATAAATAACAAAAAAAATGTATATTTATAGTATCATTGGAAACTACAATATCGAAAATATGATTACCAGATGCTGTCTTGAAATCATCAGGATTTGTAATCCGGACTGTGTGTGCTGCCCTAAAACGAAACAGAAAAAGCATAACTTATTGCTGGAAGAGTATCACATCCTGATGGACAAGATTGCCGGAAATATTAAATTCCTCTCTCTGCTGAATTCACCCTCTTCTTTTACTTTGTTTTTATAGGTATCCAACTGTCTACTAAGGCCTGATGTTCTTTCATCCATTGGCGGACGGCATAGGTTTCTGTTTTTTGTGTTTTTTCTACAGTGGTCATCAGCGAGCTGATTTGCTGGTCGTCCAGTCGGATATTTCGTAAAAGTTCGGCAACAAACGGATATTTTTCACTAAAATCTTTCCAGACTACGGTATGGATAGATTCGGCTTTTCCATATATCTGTTTGGGGTCATCGAGTATTTTCAGCTTATAGCGTCCGAACATCCAGTGTGGAGTCCAGCCGGTCACTACTATCCATTCTTTTTTTTGGATTGCTTTATCTAATGATGTGGTCATGGCAGGGGCGCTTGCGGTCATCAGTTTATAGTCCAAGCCATATTCGTTTAATGCTTTTTCGGTTGTTTTCATGATTCCGGCTCCTGCGTCAATACCGATGATTTGACCGGAGAACTTATCTTTATGTCCGTTCAATTCTTCAATGGATTGAATGGTGACATATTCAGGTACTACCAGGCCGATGCGTGCATTGTCATATACATTGCCGATGACTTCCAGCTTGTCTCCGTATTGCTCCATATAATCATGCATGGTTACCGGTAGCCATACATCCATGAATACATCTGCTTTTTTGCGCGATAACGATGCGAAGATAGGAGCCAAATCAGCGTTCAGCATCCGTACATCGTAGCCATGTTCTTCCAATATCACTTTTGCCAGATAAGACATTGCGATACCTTCTGACCAGTTGGCATAGGCTATGCTGATTTTCTTATTGTCATTGAGATTACCGCAAGCTGTCGGCAGCAAGGCTGCCAACAACAGTACGGCTATTATTTTCAGTCTGTTCATATCGTTTATTTCTTTTCAGTTCTATAATTTTTTCTTTTTGCCTTGTGCCATACCCTGGGTGATACGGTCCAACACAATAGCTAATATAACGACGGCTATCCCGCCTTCAAATCCAAGTCCTATTTTCATTTGGGTAATTCCTTTCAATACAATTTCTCCCAAGCCGCCGGCGGAAATCATAGCGGCAATCACCACCATAGACAGAGACATCATGATAGTTTGGTTTATTCCCGTCATTATAGTGGGCAGCGCCAGGGGTAGCTGTACCTTGTAGAGTAACTGCCAGGGAGTGGCACCGAAAGAGCGGGAAGCTTCTACCACGTTTTTCGGGACTTGGCGGATGCCGAGCCCAGTTAGCCGCACTACAGGTGGCATGGCGAAGATTACGGTTGCAAATGCGCCCGGCACGGTACCCAAACCAAAGAATAGTACCGCCGGAATCAGGTATACAAAAGCGGGCATGGTTTGCATGAAGTCCAGTATGGGACGCATGATTTTATTACACCGATTGCTGTTGGCAGTCCAGATGCCTAATGGCACGCCCAGCAGCAGTGCAAGACAAGTGGATGACAATACGAGAGCTAATGTCTGCATGGTTTCTTCCCAAAAGCCCATTCCGTAAATAAGCAATAGGCCCAAAATGGTAAATACGGCTGTTCCTTTGCCCGATTTTATCCAGGCAAGAACTGTCAAAGCGATGATGGTAATGTAAAAGGGGATGCCGTACAGTACATGTTGGAAACTGTCTATAAAACCACCGATACCTATGCTCAGAGTGTCGAAGAATGTAGCGAAATGGTTGGTGAGCCAGTTGATGGCTGTTTCTATATATTGTCCTATGTTTATCATAATTCTATTGCGTTTTGAATGATTTCATTAATTTCTTCCTTGTTTTTTCCGGTCACTTCGATGATGAGTGACGACAATGGAACTACTCCCTGAAATTCCCGGTTCTCGTTTACTACCCAGATAGGAGAATTAGTGCGGGTCATAAGCGGCAGGATGTCCTCGAGTATGGTATCGCTCAGTACAGAGTGTACTTCGTGACGTACAACGGTGTCTATCGAACGGATTTGTTCTTTTCGCAGCTTTAGCAGGTCGTTTAGTCTGACCTCTCCAATCAGTATATTGCCGACATCTACCACCGGAAGGACAGTGAGGTTACGTTCTCGCATTTTACGGATCAATACCTCGGGACCTTCTTTCTTCAGTCTCGCCACAAGCGGCTTGTCTGCCATAATGGAACTGGCGGTGATTATTTTGGAGCGGTCTACATTTTCTACGAAACGTTCTACGTAGGCATTGGCAGGTTCGGTCAATATTTCTTCGGAAGTACCTGTCTGTACAATTTCACCGTCTTTCATGATGGCGATGCGGTCGCCCAGCTTGATGGCTTCGTTCAGGTCGTGAGTAATAAAAACAATTGTCTTTTTCATTTTCGACTGTAGGGTCAGTAATTCATCTTGCATCTGTACACGTATCAGTGGATCAAGGGCGGAGAAAGCTTCGTCCATAAGCAGCACTTCTGGGTTATTGGCAAGGGCGCGTGCCAAGCCGACACGTTGCTGCATGCCGCCGGAGAGCTGCCCTACCATTTGGTTTTCATATCCTTTCAGTCCAACTTGCTGCATGCACTCCATAGCTTTCTTTTCACGTTCTTCTTTTTCTACTCCTTGCAGTTCCAATCCGAAAGCAATGTTGTGCAAAACGGAGCGGTGGGGTAGTAAGCCGAAGTGTTGAAATACCATGGCAAGTTCCTTTCTGCGTATTTGCAGCAGTTGTTGCTTTGAAGCCTTCGAAATATCAGTATCGTTGATTATTATTTCTCCTGAAGTGGGACGTATCAGTCGGTTGATGCAGCGCAGCAAGGTCGACTTTCCACTGCCGGAGAGTCCCATTATTACGAATATTTCGCCTTCGTTGATGGATAGATTGGCATCTTTTACGGCAACGGTACACCCGGTTGCCTTTAATATTTCCTCTTTAGTTTTACCTTCTTTCAGCATTTTCTCTGCTTTATGCTTTTCTTTTCCAAAGATTAGATATAGGTTTCTAATTTCGATTTTACTCATAATAATATTGTCTTATTTTAATATAGTTTCTGGTTCACATTTTATTTTCACACCGGATGGGTTTATTTAACTCGGATTGTTTCGGGACGGGACGAGTAAATATGGAATTAAAATGAGGGATTTGTCGTTTTACTGTTACATAAACGGATTGTCGTTTTGTTTTGTTCAAGGAGATATAAAAAACGTCTCATTTTTGTAAGCAATATGGAAGTAATAGAATTTATAGATAGTCTTTTTTTAGGAAAGCTACTTGGATTTGGCTTAATTTTGTATGCGTTCGACAGATTATTTATACCAAATATTTGGTGGTTTCGAAAACTTCCTTTACTTTTGCGCCCCGAAAAGGAGAGGTGCTCGAGTGGTTGAAGAGGCACGCCTGGAAAGCGTGTATACCCCAAAAGGGTATCCGGGGTTCGAATCCCCGTCTCTCCGCTGGAAAGAATTGTAAAACAAAGAAAATCCCTGTAAATTAATGCTTTACAGGGGTTTTTGTTTTTGGTGCGTAGCAAAAATAAGCATATCAAAGCACAAAAAACGTAACGATTTTAATAGAATTAAGGATCATATCCAATCCTTTAATTCTTTATAAAGGAATAATATACCCAATAGATAAAAATCCAAGCCATATCTCCGGCAAGCAGACTGATAATTCGTTGCCTGAATTTTAAATCATACTTTTCCGCTTTCAACTGTTTTAGTTTGGGAAAGAAGTCGCTTGGCAGGTAATGCCTTTTAAACAAGTAAAACGGGGCGAACATAAACATGAAGAGCAATTCCCACCATTTATAGCTGATATTCCTGTTCCTTTCGTTGCGCTTGTCCATGCGTGCCTGTTCTGCACGTGCGGCGGCATCCAGCCTTCGCATGAAGGCTTCCTCTTTCTCCTCCATGATGTCGGCTATTATCTTGTCGTCCACGCCTCGGTTATATAGTTCCAACTTCGCCTGCTGTACCTGTTTGTCGGTATATTCGCCTGTCACGTTATTGGCAATCAGCAATAACTCATCTGTTACATATTTTTTAAATTCTTTATTCATTGCATCTAATGTTTTGGTAAGGGACACTTTGACTATTGTGATAAACGTTTTCCATTTCCTTGTATTTTCCAACGGAAGTCGGAAGGATTGAAAGCGATAGTCAACGAATCTATTTCTTTTTTAGTTTATAAATATAAGGTAATGAAAGGTTTTCTGCAAATGAAATTCTTGCTACGCCCATATCATAGTTGACTCTTATCGACAAAGGAATATCCGGGTCTTCATACCAATATTCAATGACTGGATACAATGAACCATCCTCTGTAAAATCAGTTTCTGAAGAGATGTAAGCATAATCGGATATGGAAGCATAACCTTTATGTACATCTACCTGCTCCCCCTTTTCGATAGAAGATAGAGCGAAATAAATCCTTTTTTTATTGATTCTTTTGATTATTAGCTCTTGATATACCGTGTTATTCTTATAGCACAAGGTATCTGTATCCAATACTTGGCCTATAACTGTCATAGACGGAAACAAGAAGAGTAAAACTGTATGAAGTAATTTTCTTACCATTGTATTTATGATTTATTATGTTGTCAATGATTAAGCGGGGAACGCTGTCAAGTGTAATCACGCTTCGTTATAAATTCAATGTGTTTTGCATGATTGGCTTTCATTTGCCCACCATTCCTGTTCTTCCACTTCACGGGCCTTTTGTATCTCATCCGTTGTCAGATTTTCATTGTGGTAGGCATTATATAGATTCTCCCAGCCGTTCTTACGATATTTTGGTAGCACAATCCATTCGCCGGCATCATTAAACAGGCAGAAGTTTACAGGAGTATCGGGTATGACTTCATCTGCCCAAGAGCAGCTCTTTATCAGCCCATTTGCAGATCTCCAGTTGCCCCTATATTCAGCCAAGTTTAATCTCAGTTCTGCCATTTCATTCCGTCCTTTCTCTATTTGCTGTCCGTTCATCCGATATCCTTGCTTGAAAAAACCGGAAAATGCACCGCTATATCGTTTGTCTCCGTATTCTGCAAACGAATAATGCCCGTATATGAAACCGTCCACTTCCATACATTCACTTTTCATCATTTGAGAGCAAGAAGAAATGCTATCTATATAAATATTTCCTTTAAACAGACAGATTAAAGTCAATCGGGTACGACTGGCACCTTTTATCTCATATTCTTTATTATCCATTTTCCGAACTTCGGTAAAATGAATGTCAATTCGGCTACAGTCTTCTCCTAATATGCCAATCATGCTCAAATTGTCAAATAAGCCTGAAAGCTCTTGTCGCAAAATATCCGCTTTGGGATTTTGTGAATAGGCTACTCCACAAATCCAAAAGAGTAAAAAAATATTAATATGGTATATTGTCTGTTTCATATATCTATCACTTTCAACTCAAAAACAGCACTTTTTTATCTTAAAGATAAAAACATAGCCTATATAAAATTTCAAATTTTTCCTATTTACTGATTTTATTGTATTTACCGTCCAAAGACAGTTGAACAGAATTAATTATTAGACTTTACAATCGGAAAAGACATGATACTGTCTTTTGCATTAAGTAATGAATGACAGTGTCCAATAAAAACATTTTTACTTTCATCTACATGAAAAGAATATATCTCATACCTCTTGTGTGGAGTAACATCACCACCATCAAAACTACCAATATATTTCTCTATTATTCCTTGTTTCTTATATACTCTCTTTTCATTATAATCATCAAATAGTGATGCCGTTACATAATGACGGATTATATACTGTTTATCTTCAGCTATCTTTTCGGAATTGCTTGAACAGTCAATGAATATTACCAACAACATGAACAACCCTTTAGGAACTAACAGACTCATAATTATACTGAGCAAATAGATATTTTTATATATCCGTATGCCGTATTTGACTCCTTTAGGTACTTTATCAGGTATGCGTATAAAAAATGAGAATATCAAGGACAACACGAACAGATACCCGATAATATATCCGATATTCCACCGTATTTGATCCGTTTCCGGAACAGAGCATAGTATTGTCAGCCCCAGTATTCCACATAAAACATGAATACTAAGAATGGTATAAAAGAACTTGGATTTCGTTATATTCCGATGCATATTGTTTATAATGGTTAGAATGGAGTATCATCAGATGCTATCTTTCGTAGTTACTGATATTTTTCCTTAATGTCTTATGGATAAAGTTATCCAAGTCTTTGGAGTTATAGAACTTCCATGATGAATATGCAATCATATTACCTTCCGGATTTTGTGATATGCTCCAATAATTCATACATTCTTTATCCACATATTCCTTAATTCTGATAATTTCTTCCAGCGATAAACTGCTTAATTGAACAAAATATTCGCCGGAATAATCTTTGTTGATAAATGATGTACTATCAACAAACTTGTTCATGTGTGCGATACAAGCATAAAGGGCATATCCTTTTGCGTCTTCAAACCGTTCTCTATATGCAATCTTTTGCGTTGTACAACTTGCAGTTACACAAATCACACACATCATTGTTATTATTTGTAGGTGTTTCATATCTATAACTTTAGTCATTATCGGTAATGGTTAGAAAGGAGCATCGTCAGATGCTATCTTTCGTTGTTATAAACTTAATTGTTCTTGCTCACTTACATTTTCGTTTATTAGTCTGCACATATATTCTTGCAGGAAATAATTATATATTTCAGCAGTAAGTAATGATTTTATATATTCCACATTTTCATATATGTATTTCATTTTATAAGCTAATATTTCAAAGGGCATATCTTCGTTATTATATGTAGCCATTATCTGCCATAAATTTGAAATCGTTTGGCTTATGTCATTATCTTGGTACTGTTTATTGGCTTCCATATTCTGATATTTATAGATGTAATACTCTGTGTATGCTGGTATGCGGTATGTTTCATGTGCAAAGCCAGTTCCGCCCCCGGCAATACATCTCAACATATCATTTACACAATAGAATATTTTGTTTAATGTCTTACGTTCACAACGATAGTGTTTCCTATTATTGGCATTAAACTGTGCATACCATATACAATATAAGTCAAATCCAGTTTCTCCATAGAAATAACCTTGCAATGAAGTATATTGTTGGCGGTATAATGTATCGGGATAAACCGCTGCCGAATTTGCAAACAATCTTTCCGCATCTTCTTCTATATAGCGGTACTCTTTTTTACTTTGTTTACGGAATTTATCAATATTGAGTATATCATCTTGTATGTTACGTTCACACAGAGTTTTACTACAAGAGCAACCCATTACCACGAAAATGGCAAGAACAAATAGTACTATGTTTGCAATGCGATACATATTGTTTATAATGGTTTGGTGAGGAACAGCGTTAAGCTGTTGGCTCGGCCTTGTTAACATTCAATTTATAAAGCTATTAGTTTATTATAGTAAAATAGAACAGTGCGATTCCAAGTATCAATCCTCCTAATATTCCACCAACAAGATAAAACATCCACATGGGATAATGGAATTCGAGATCAATATATGGAATAGGTTTTTTCTTAATATACCTGCTCCATAACCAGATTATCATCTTTCCCCACTGTTCTATTTCTATCATATTGTAATATATTAATGTTAATGGGTTGCAGCTTGCCACCGTTAGGTGGAATAGGTGCTTGTTATCAACATATTATTCATCTACTAAATCAGCCAAACGATCCATTGCAGGTTGCAAGTCTTCAGGGATACCTTCTTCCCAAGAAGGCACATCCAATGCAATACCATCTAAAGCAGTAAACATTTCTTGGGGAATGGGAATCTTAAATTCCGAAGGATTCAAACTTGCAGTCCAGTCATATCCATCTTGATACGAATCATGACAAGGATTGAAAGCGTAGCGTTGGTTCCTGTAAAATCCTGCTGTGTAATTCTGTTCAATTGTTTGGATGATGTCATAATCTTCAAGATACCAACTATGAGTATTTTCACATTCCTCACGGTTTACAAACTGTTTGCTGAAATCTGGAGCCATCCGCCAATAAAGTAGCAGGCATGTTCCTTTGTCTGTATCGGGCTGCTCGACAATCCATTGGATAACTTTCTTAGGATTATCAAAATTCCAGCTTAGAGCCAGCATTTGGCGAATTTCTGAATCATGTTTCTTTAAGTAATCAATGATGAGTTCGGCACTCAGTTCATCGTAAACGTCTTCATCAATACGTTTATCACCCCAATCGTAATTTTCGTCTAAGAGTTTGTTTATAAAGTCCATAATTGTAATTTATTAATTTGTTGATAATATTATTTGTAAAAACACTTGTTTGGTATCTTCTATTTTGATAACTGACACCTGATAGGTGTGTTTCCTAATCTCTAATAGCTACACCCTACAAATCATCCAGCATATCAAGTGGATTGGGTATGCTTGACTTGAGGGCATTCGTTACATGAAGATAAATATTCGTCATCTTTATATTGTTGTATCCCAGCAATTCTTGCCCATGATGCGTACCAGTATCCGTTCGCTGACAACGCCTTGTGAGGTGAGATTCAGTAGTTTCAGATAGTCTTCCGGTAACATGTATGTCTGTTGTGAATTGGGATGCTGCACGTACGTCCGGCTGTAATCTATGTAGGCGTAGGGAGAAGAGCGGTCGGAGAAATCCGGTAGTTTAAAGGCGGTAACTGTTATGTAGGCGGAAGCGTTGTCCGCCATTTGTATGCCGCTCTCCCGGGAAAGCAGTAGGGCAATTGCCGGATTATCTGTATACTTTATCCGTATGTAGCGTTCACCGTTCCCTTTTTCTCTGTACAGGACGATGCTTGACCGTTGCTTCTGTATCTTGTCCATATCTTTGGCGGTTGCTTTATACCTCAAAGATAAAGCAAAGTATTGAAATCTGAACGGTTGTTCAGAAAATATTTTTATCGAAATATTTTAAATATTGCTAAAAGAAGTCAGGCTTTCAGGAGCGAGTATAGATAATCTAATTTCTCCTTCAATTCGTCTACATCCAGACCATTCAGGAACGATTGCTCGTAGGACATGCCCAGGAATATTTGACGGAACAACGAGGCGGTCTTTTTCACATCCGTATCTTGCTTTATTTCACCGCTCTCTTTTGCCTTCTGTATGACCGCCTTCCATAGTTCGTGTTCCTTGCGGAATATTTCTTCCATTTTTTCACGGGCTCCGGGATAATACATCCTCACTTGGGAAAGGAAATGGAAATAATAGAAGTTGGGACAGCATTCATTGTCATCCGCACAGCATTGTATCTGTTTGATGATATGGTTCATGACTGCACTCACTCCTGCCACATACTGTTCTATAAATTCAGCCAGTGTTTCCATCGGCCCGGTAAATTTGTTGGCCGGTGTCTGCATCTGTATGACATACTTGTCTGCTACCGCCATAAACAAGTCGAGTTTATGAGGAAAATAATATACTACCCCCGTCTTTACCACCCCGCAGGCTTTCGCCAGCATGCTGATACTCGCTTTCTCGTAGTTCATTCTCAAAAACACCTTGAATGCCTTGTCTATCACTTCTTCTCGGTTGGTAATCATATCGGATTATCCTCTTTTATGTTTCTTTTTGCGAAGGTATGCTTTTTATTTTGAAGTTTACTGGTTTACATCAAAGCCGTCAAATCGCAGTATATACAAAGAAAAAAGCAGCTATCTTTTTAGATAACTGCTTGATTTTTAAGTGATCCGCTTGGGGCTCGAACCCAAGACCCCAACATTAAAAGTGTTGTGCTCTACCTGCTGAGCTAGCGAATCAATCCTTATTGCTGTTAAGCGAGTGCAAAGATAGATACTTTTTTGAAAGTTGCAAAAGATTTTCGCTTTTTTTCTTATCTTTGTACCGAAATTTCGTGTGCAGGAGTCTCACACTTCATCTCGAACATTATATTTTATACTTTATATTTTATACTTAACTCACATGGCAACAGTAGACGATAAGAAAATTATCTTTTCTATGGTAGGGCTGAACAAGACCATTCAGCAGAACAATAAGCAGGTGTTGAAGAACATCTACCTCTCGTTCTTCTACGGAGCGAAAATCGGTATTATCGGTTTGAACGGTTCGGGTAAATCGACCTTGCTGAAGATTATCGCCGGCTTGGACAAATCCTATCAGGGTGAAGTGGTGTTCTCGCCCGGATATTCGGTAGGATATTTGGCTCAGGAGCCTTACCTCGATCCCGCGAAGACAGTGAAAGAAGTGGTGATGGAAGGCGTACAGCCCATTGTAGATGCGCTGGCAGAGTACGAGGAAATCAATCAGAAGTTCGGACTGCCCGAATACTACGAAGATCAGGACAAGATGGACAAGCTCTTCACCCGTCAGGCGGAGCTGCAGGACATCATCGACGCTACCGATGCCTGGAATCTCGACAGTAAGCTGGAGCGTGCGATGGATGCGCTTCGTTGTCCGCCCGAAGACCAGTCGGTAGAACATCTTTCCGGTGGTGAACGTCGTCGTGTGGCACTTTGTCGTCTGTTGCTTCAAAAGCCCGACATACTGCTTCTCGATGAGCCTACCAACCACCTTGATGCCGAATCCATCGACTGGCTGGAGCAGCACTTGCAGCAGTACGAAGGTACGGTAATTGCTGTAACTCACGACCGGTACTTCCTCGACCATGTGGCAGGCTGGATACTCGAACTCGATCGTGGCGAAGGTATTCCCTGGAAAGGCAACTACTCCAGCTGGCTCGAACAAAAGACCAAGCGCATGGAGCAGGAAGAAAAGACTGCCAGCAAACGCCGCAAGACGTTGGAACGCGAGCTGGAGTGGGTGCGTATGGCTCCCAAAGCCCGTCAGGCAAAGGGAAAGGCCCGTCTGAACTCTTACGACAAACTGCTGAACGAAGACGTGAAAGAAAAAGAAGAGAAGCTCGAAATCTTCATCCCCAATGGTCCCCGTCTGGGCAACAAGGTTATTGAAGCTAAGCACGTAGCAAAAGCTTTTGGCGACAAACTCTTGTTTGACGACCTTAATTTCATGTTGCCGCCTAATGGTATTGTAGGCATCATTGGTCCTAACGGAGCGGGTAAAACCACCCTTTTCCGCCTTATTATGGGGCTGGATACGCCCGATAGTGGCGAGTTCGAGGTAGGAGAGACCGTAAAAGTAGCCTATGTGGACCAGCAGCATAAGGACATCGATCCCAATAAGAGCGTTTATCAGGTAATCTCCGGTGGCAACGACCTCATTCGCATGGGTGGGCGCGATATCAATGCCCGTGCCTACTTGTCGCGTTTCAATTTTTCCGGCGCAGATCAGGAAAAGCTTTGCGGTGTACTCTCCGGCGGTGAGCGCAACCGTCTTCACCTGGCTCTCTGTCTCAAGGAAGAAGGCAATGTGTTGCTTCTTGACGAACCCACCAATGACATTGACGTCAATACACTGCGTGCTCTCGAAGAAGGTCTTGAGGATTTTGCCGGATGTGCTGTTGTCATCAGTCACGACCGTTGGTTCCTCGACCGTATCTGTACGCATATCCTTGCATTTGAAGGCGATTCTAATGTATTTTTCTTTGAAGGCTCCTATTCGGAGTACGAAGAAAATAAATTGAAACGTTTGGGCAAGGAAGAACCTACTCGCGTTCGTTATAGAAAGTTGATGAATGATTAGTTCGGGTTTTAAACTGGAAGTATACCTGCTTTATCTGTAATAAAAAGAAACTCTGCAAGCTATTTGTGGAGTTTCTTTCTTTTAAAAAGTTTTTAGAATGCTTTATTAGGCTGAAAAAATGTAGTGCAAACGTAATAATTATTTGATATATAAATAGTATATTTGCAACTCAATATTATTTTAAACTTTAATTAACACTATCTATTAACAAAAAGCAGAATTATGAGAAAACATCTAATTCAATTTCTGTTGGTTGCCGTGTTGTTGGTATTTACTTCCGCAGCATGGGCTCAGACCACAGTGCATGGTCAGCTTGTCGACGCTGAAACCGGCGAACCTTTGGTAGGTGCTGCCGTTATGGTAGAGGGAACCACTCAAGGTTCCGTGACCGACATTGACGGCTATTTCAAGCAAAGCGTTGCTTCGAATGCCACATTACTTTTCAAATACATCGGTTATAAAGACCAGAAGAAAAAGATTACACAGAAAGGTGCTTCCGTAGAGCTGGGAACTATCAAGATGCAACCTGATGCAGTGATGCTGTCGGATGTGACGATTACATCGTCCGTTGCAGTGGCCCGTAAAACTCCGGTAGCGGTATCTACCGTAGACCCGGTGTTCATTGAAGAAAAACTCGGTTCGCAGGAGTTTCCTGAAATTCTGAAATCCACTCCGGGTGTATATACCACAAAAGATGGTGGTGGTTATGGTGATGCGCAGACTCGTATCCGTGGTTTCTCCAGCGAGAACGTAGCCATGATGATTAACGGTGTGCCCATGAACGGTATGGAGAACCAGAAAGTGTACTGGTCCAACTGGGCAGGTCTGTCCGACGTAACTCGCAGCATGCAGGTACAGCGCGGTTTGGGTGCAGCCAAAGTATCTGTTCCGGCAGTAGGCGGTTCTATTAATATCATCACTAAGAGCACGGAAGCCAAGAGAGGCGGATTCGTATCTTATGGTATGGGTAATGACGGTTACAATAAAATCCTTTTCAGCGTATCGTCCGGTCTGTCCAAAGATGGTTGGGCGTTCACATTGCTGGGTGGTAAGACCTGGGGCGACGGATACATCCAGGGTACGGAGTTCGAAGGCTACAACTGGTTTGCCAGTGTTGCCAAGCGTTTCAACGATAATCACCAATTGTCTCTTACTGCGTTCGGTGCTCCGCAGTGGCACAATCAGCGCAACAATCAGAACGGACTTACCATCAAGGAATGGCAGCGCGTAAAGCAATACATGGGCGAGGACAGTCCTTATAAGTACAATCCTACTTTCGGTTACAGAAACGGACAGGTATTCAACTCATCCAGAAACTCATACCACAAGCCGCAGATTTCGTTGAACCATCTGTGGCAAATAGACCGCAAATCAAGTTTGAGTACGGCACTGTACGTATCCATCGGTCGCGGTAACGGTTACAGCGGTTCGGGCGATGCTGCCAACCGCAGCAAGTGGTATGGTGCAAGCAACGGATTGGTGAACAATGAATTCCGCGAAGTGGACGGCACATTTGCATACGATGAGGTAGAAGCCATGAATGCGGCAAGTACTACCGGTTCTAAGATGATAATGTCCAAGGCAATGAACAACCATACATGGTATGGATTGCTTTCCACTTACACCACCAAGTTCGGCGAGAACTTCGACTTTTATGGCGGTATTGACTTGCGTTACTACAAAGGATTGCACCAGAATGTGATTACCGACCTTTTTGGCGGTTCATACTTCGTGGATATAGACAACCGTAAAAATGTACGTGTTGAGAATAATGCGGCGGCTGCCGATCCCAATTTCAAGAATCAAAAACTGGGAGTAGGCGATGTGATATACCGCGACTATGACGGCTTTGTAATGTCTGAAGGTGTATTCGCACAGTTGGAATACAACTACGACAAGCTGAGCGCATTTGTTTCCGGCGGTCTTTCAAATACCAGCTACTGGCGTTACGATCGTCTGTATTACGACAAGGCACATGCCAAGTCCGACAAGAAACACTACCTGGGCGGAAACGTCAAAGGCGGTATTAACTATAACCTCAACGAGTACAACAACATCTACTTCAATGCCGGTTATATCAACCGCGCTCCGATGTTCGATACATCTTTCATCAATTCTCAGAACTCACATGCACGCAACGGCGATGCCAAGAACGAGAAAGTAATGTCCTTTGAGTTGGGCTACGGTTTCCGTACCGGTTTCTTTACAGCCAATGTGAACGCCTACTACACCCGTTGGAAAGACAAGGCACTCTACGACTCAGGTACATACGACTATGAGAATGAGGAAGGTGTAGAGATAGAAGACCGCTGGACGCTGAACATGACCGGAGCCAATGCCAACCACATGGGTATAGAGCTTGATTTCGTTGCCAAGCCACTCAGATGGCTTGATGTAACGGGTATGTTCTCCTGGGGAGACTGGCGTTGGAACGGTAACGCGAAAGGTTTCTACTACAACGGAGCAGGCCAGATGCTTGCCGACCTGAAGACCGGTGAAGTAGTGAGCGATATGGCTAATGCAGAGCAATACCGTGCCAACATCAAGATGGACAACATCCACGTAGGTGGTTCGGCACAGACCACAGCCGCTTTGGGTGTGAACGTACGTCCTATGAAAGGTTTGCGCCTCAGTCTGGACTGGAACTTCTTTGCCCGCAACTATGCCGGATACGACATCGATGCAGGACAAGCCGGTATGGGTAATGAATACGTGGTTACAGAACCTTGGGAGATACCTTCCTACCACACATTCGACCTGAGTGCGGGTTATTCCTTCGACTTCGGTAAGGTACGTGCCACTTTGAGCGGTAACGTTAACAACCTCTTGGATCAGGAATACATTGCCGATGCACGCGATGGCAGCAAGCACGATTGGGAAACCGCAACACGTGTACTTTACGGTTTCGGCCGTACTTATTCCGTACGCTTGAAATTCAATTTCTAAACCTTTAAGAGCTATAATTATGAATAAAAAGTTAATATACGGCTTGTGCGCTGCCTCGTTCCTGATGACGGCGTGCGACTATAATGAAGATAACTTTCCCGGCTTCGACCAGGAACCTCTGACAGACGTTGTCTACTACGAAGGAGAATTTACCGGGAAGTATCCTACCGAAGGCTATTTCAGCCTTGTGCAGGGTGATGAAGAGTCAGGAAAGGCAACCATAGAAAAAGCATTGATCGAAATGCTTGAGGATACCTATCCGTATTGTGATAAGGGATCATCGGCAAAGATTAAGGTGAAGGTGGCGGATGTGATGCCTTCTCAGGAGCCTGACTATGAAGATGTCTATAAGTTGCAAAAGGCTGATTATGACTCGATGGGGGAAGAAAAGGGGCAACCTGGCAAATTCGATAATTTCGATAGTAAAATGGATATAAACGCCTATCTGACCGCTTTTTGCAGTACGAAATATGCAGATAAGACCGAAGGATTTGTTTGTAAGATTACTTATAAATTTCATATCGGTGGCGGGAATACTGTCGACCAGTCCAGATACTACAAAAAAGGTGCGGACGGTTGGAAAGAAGAACCGCTTGTTTACGATGCGGATAAGGAATGCGAGTTAGACCCCGATGATTATAAAGCTATGGGTATATCTGAATCGAAAAATGTAGAGACATTTGTTTCCAATGAGCAAGCTGATGCTTGTTTGCCGATATTCCTGCTGAACAAATATGCCTATGTTGCAAAGAACGGTCTGACTGTAGAAGTAACATATAAAGTATCCAATAAGGAGAAAAAAGCCATTTACCGTTACAACGGTTCCGCTTGGGAAGTATACAATCCGGAGGAATCCGTTGTCGTTTCCGTTACCGAGCGCATCACAGTGATGAAGTTCGACGGCAAGGAATGGAAGCTCTCAAATCTTATCAGCAACATTGAGAAACTGTCTCTCACCAATGCCGAATACACTAAGCTGGTAGAGTGGGTGAAAGCAAACAAGCCGGAGTTCATGAGTACGCAGAACACAACTTCCGAGTACTATTTCGGTGCTGATTGCGGCAAGAATAACAACATCAACAACAAGTATTCTACTTGGGTCAATTACTATAATGTAGACGGTTATCTGGATGATTTGAAAGATGAGGAAATCCAGGCTATCATGGACGAACGTCTTGCAAAGGAGGCTTTCCCGCTTATCCTGTTGCCCGATATGGTAGATAATCCCGATCCAGACACAAGTTATACCGTTATCTATAAGATATATGGCGGACGTGGCAATGGTAATTATGCTATGTCGTTCTACTACAGCAAGGAAGATAATGCTTACACATGGGATGAAATGGCACCTGTTATGCAATAATAGGATGTAACATCATTTCAAAGAACTCTGAAAAAAGACGGGGGGAGTTGTCCTGTAAAGGACAGTTCCTCCCGTTTTGTTTTCTTACAGATTAATCAATTTCATGTCGGTAAAAATATCGCTTAGTATATTACTATGTTGGCGTAACGAATTGATTTAGTTAGGTATTCATCTCACTCGCTCTTAGCAAATTCGGTACAGCCGTTGTAATGTTCCTGTCATACGGCTTATTTCTTCTTTTTTATTGTATTATTTATCCATAATCATGTAAATAATGGCAAAAAGTGTTATCTTTGAGCGTCCTTCTTTCCGTAAGGGGAGTGAGGTGTGTTTTTTCGATGGGTGTTTTCCCGACATGTTTTTGTAAAGCAGATAAGATAACCCCTTACATAAACCCAAAAAATAAACTAATGGATAAAAGTCCTCTATGCACCTGCCTGATGAAGCAGGATTTGGAAGAAGCTGCCGACCCTTATGAGTTTCTTGATAAAAACTATTCGGTCTCCGGTATTCTCGACAATTTGGATAAACTCTCCCCAAAAGAATTGAAATGCGCTTGCTGCCTGTTCGGTGTGGCATTGCAGAAAGCCTGCAGGAAGAAAAGGCGGTGGTAGATGATGACGTACTGTTGGCATCTCGGCAAGTATGGTGCAGGGCATTCAAAAATAAAAGCGGCAATGTTTTTTTATTTTATAATATCAACGATATTCAAAACAATTTGTTTCCGGTATGTATTACTATCTTGGCAAGTGCAAAAGAAGAACAAACAAAATGAACATAAAGACAATAGCTATCCTGTTGCCTTGCTGGCTAATTCTGCTTTGCCTGTCGGGATGCGGGCATAAGCCTTATGTCAGGCAGTATAAGATAGCTCTTGTCCACTCCTACGAAGAGGGGTATCCGGATGCGGAGCGCACCCGTCGGTTGCTATGTGAAGCATTGGCAAAGCGCGGCTTGTCCTGCGATTTCCGCGAATATTTCCTGAACTGCGACGGTCTGCTGTCCGATAAGGAAGAGGAGTTCTGTTCGGATTTTATTGATGATTTTACCTGCTGGGGCGCCCATCTTGTGGCAGTGCTGGATGATCAGGCCACTTACTCGCTCATGGCCTGCGGCAATCCTTTGTTGCACGACTTGCCTGTGGTGTTCAGTGGCGTGAATTATCCCAATCGCCAACTGTTGGAACGTTATCCCAATGTGACGGGCTATGCCGATGCTCCCGACTACCTGAATACCGTACGTATGCTGGAGCGTATCATGGGCAAATCCCGTGTGTGCGTGATAAACCGTAACAATGTGCTCGACCGCTTCATATGGGAGGACCTCATGAAGCAGTTCGACGGACAAGGCTACGAGATTTACTGCGGACGGGTGGGCATGCACGTTTCGACTCACCGGAAGTTAGGCGATGATCTGCCGTCCTTGGTTCCCGGCGTGAACTGGGAAAACGAACGTTTCGACACTACAGCCATTGTTCGTCTCAACAGCGACTCGCTCTCACTTACCCAAGTGGCGTGGACGGGATATGGCAGCCGCACGCTATGCCTTTTCACCCACCGTAACTTCATAACCGTGCACTCTGCCAGTTTCTTTCAAAATCCTTGCTTCGCGACGGTAAATAAAGGCTTTGGTCTGTCGGACTATGCTTTGGGCGGCTATTTCGCCACTATTGAAACGCAACTGGATGATATGGGGCAGGGGATCGCCGAACGTCTTCGGGGAAGGATGCCTGCCGAGCAAGTGAGGTACTGTGCCAAACGGTACGTGGTGAACTGGCACGTGTTGCAACGCTACGGTATTCCTCTGAGCTGTATTCCCAAGGAATACACCATAATGTACATGCCCTTTACGGAGCGTTACCGTTACACCTTATTATATATGGCATCCCTTTTCGGTCTGCTTCTGTTGTTGCTGATAGGTTTCCTCATCCGAAGTCTTTCCGTGGAGCGCAGGCGTAAACACGAGGCACTGCACTCCCTGCGTTACGAGCACGAGACGCTGGCACTTGCCATCAGTGGAAGTTCCACATACGTATGGCGTATGGAAGGTGAGGGGATTATCTGCGACGCGCACTTCTATGAGGTTATCCATCACCCGCGTGAGCGTATCACTTTGGACGAGATAATGGATTTTATCCATCCTGACGACCGGGGACGGTTCTACCGCAATTATCGTGCGTCGGAAACTGTGCGCAGCCACAAAGGGCAGTACCGCTTCGATTTCACAGGCGAGGGATACGAATGGTGGGAACTGCGTTACAGTACGCTGTCTGCAACCACAGGCGGCAGGCATATCATTACGGGAGTGTTGCAGAACATTCAGGACATCAAGGACCATGAAGAGGAACTGATACGTGCCCGTCGTCTGGCAGAGCATGCCGAACTGAAACAGTCGTTCCTGAACAACATGAGCCATGAGATACGTACGCCTCTCAATGCCATAGCGGGTTTTGCCAATCTGCTGGTGTACGATCCGGAGCTGTCCGGAGCGGAGAAGCAGGAGTATGCAGGCATCATCAACACCAATACCAAACTGCTGCTGAAACTGGTGGACGATGTACTGCAGCTCTCGCGCATGGAGACTGCAAACATGTCTTTCGACCTGCGTCGGGAGAGTGTTCATCATCTGCTCGAAACGATTTACCAGACACATAGTGTGCTGATTAACCCGCCACTGGAGTTTGTCACGGATTTCTCCGACAGGGATGTCTTTGTGAACGTGGACTGCATACGGCTGACGCAGGTCATTACGAACTTCCTGAACAATGCCAATAAATTCACGCCCCAAGGCTACATCAAGTTGGGATACATCTACCGGCCTGCTACCAACGAGGTGAGCATTTACGTAGAAGATACCGGAATCGGTATTCCGAAAGAGGAGCAGGAGATGATTTTCGCCCGTTTCTACAAGCGCAGTGAGTTTTCGCAAGGTGTGGGATTGGGGCTTGCCATCTGCAAGGCTATAGCAGAAAAGTTGGGCGGGCGTATCGAAGTGGAGTCGCAAGTAGGGCGGGGAAGCCGGTTTGCGGTGGTATTGCCATGTGTGGAATAGTTTTTTACGTTATATGTTGTATCTGGATAGCTGTAGACTCAATTCTTAAAAAATGTAGCATGATTGTAATGTATTTATATATTATTTTGCTTATCTTTGCCAATGTTTTCGAAAATATAACATTTTAAGAAACCAATTAAAAACTATTATGTTAAAAGTATTAAGACTTATTTTTACGTTTATGCTGGTTCTGACGGCTGTGGGCGTAAATGCGCAGGTTACGACTTCCGCTATCAGCGGTAAGGTGACCGACGAACAGAGTGAAACGGTAATCGGAGCGACGATTATTGCCGTTCATGAGCCTTCCGGTACACAGTACGGTGCTATCACCAATGTGGATGGACGTTATACGATTCAGGGTATGCGTACGGGTGGCCCGTACAAGCTTACGGTGTCTTATGTAGGTTATCAGAGCGCAGTGTTCACCGGTATCATGCTGGAATTGGGTAACACTTATACACAAAACGTAAAACTGCATCCCAGTTCGGAATTGCTGGATGAAGTGGTTGTCGTAGCCGATGCCAAAACACAAAGCGGTGCTGCTACCAACTTCTCTGCCAACGCCATTGAAAACACTCCGACCGTAGACCGTAACATCTACGACATCGTGAAGAACAGTCCGTTGGCTATGACTTCCAAAAACGGCGGTATCACTTTCGTAGGCTCCAACAACCGTTACAACAGTTTCCAGATTGACGGTACGGTGGCCAACGACGTGTTCGGTCTTTCTGCCGGTGGCACGAACGGTGCTCAGACAGGTGCCAATCCTATCTCTATGGATGCCATTCAGGAAATTCAGGTAGTGGTGGCTCCCTACGACGTTCGCCAAAGCGGATTTACGGGCGGTGGCATCAACGCCATCACCAAGCAGGGTACGAACGAAACCCACGGTTCAGCTTACACTTATTTCAACAACCAGAACATGTATGGCAAGTATAGCGCCGTACGCGGTTACGAGAAGTCACCGATGTCCCAGCAGTTCGACCGTACCTACGGTGGTACGTTGGGTGGTGCCATTATCAAGAACAAACTGTTCTACTTTGTCAGTGCAGAAGGTAAGAAGAACAGCTATCCCTCAAGCACTTATCCGGGATATACCACTAATTACATCACCAGCACCACTGCCAAGCTGATTGCCGACCAATACAAGAAGCTCACCGGTATAGAAGAAACTTACGGTGAACGTGATATCGAACAGAAATCTTTCGGTCTTCTGGCACGTGTGGACTGGAATATCAGCGAAAAGCATAAACTTGCCGTACGCTACCAGCACAACAACTCTTATAAAGATGTGTACGGAGCAAATTCCACCACTTACTATTTCGGCAACAGCGGTTATCGCATGAACAACAAGATGAATTCGGTAGTGGCCGAGTTGAACTCCCGTCTGGGAGATAACCTCTACAACGAGTTGCGTGCATCGGGTACGTTTGTCCGTGACTTCCGCGATACGGAATATGCAGGTCCTTGCGTGCAAATCAGCAATGTCACAGGCGGTGACGGTGAAACTAAGATTACAGCCAATATCGGTACGGAGTTTTCTTCCGGTGCCAACAAGCTGAATCAGGATGTGTATAGCTTTGAGGATAACCTCTCTTGGTACCTTGGCAACCATACACTGACTTTCGGTACTCACAACGAAATCTACAAAATCAGCAACTTGTTTATCCAGGCTTCGGAAGGTGCATGGTACTATAACTCTTTGGATCACTTCCTGCAAGACAAGCCCTACAAGTTTACTTACAAGTACAGCGACCCCGACATGACGGGTGGTAACCTGAAATATGCTCCTGTTATGAAAGCTGGCCAGTTCGGTTTCTACGCTCAGGACAAATGGGTAGTGTCAAGAGACTTCAACTTCACCTACGGTATCCGTTTCGATATTCCTCTGCTGTTCAACAAACCTACTGCGAATCCTACTTTCAATGACTTTGCAGCCGGACGTAATATGGGTGTGCGCGTAGGCGAAACTCCGAGTGCCAAGCTGATGGTTTCACCGCGTGTGGGCTTTAGCTGGTATACCGACGAAGAACATCGTACGCTTATCCGCGGTGGTGTAGGTATCTTTACCGGACGTGTTCCGTTTGTATGGCTCAGTAACTCGTTCAACAATACGGGTATGGAACAGAAAGGTACTACTCTTCAGCCCAAGGATGAATCGGGCAAGAATGATACCAATGAAGCTCCTTCATTGGGAGAATACAAGGATAATCCGCTGGCTGCCGCTACAGGAAGCATGAAGCAGGATATCGTGACTACCGACAAGAAGTTCAAGTATCCGCAGGTATTGCGTGCCAATCTGGCTTGGGAGCAGTTCTTGCCGGGTAATGTGAAGATGACTCTTGAGGGTGTTTACTCCAAAACCATGAATAATGTATTCTTCGAGAATCTTGCTCTTGTGGAAAACGGACAGGTGTACGCCGTTCCGGGTGTAGAGGCTTCCGCTTCTCCTTCTTATAAGGTACAGGCGGGTGACTATTACTCTATTATCAACCTGAAGAATACAAACAAGGGTTATAGCTATGCTCTTTCGGCCTTGCTGGAGAAACACTTCGGTTTCGGTCTTGACATGTCTGCATCTTATACCTTCGGACACTCCAAGTCTGTAAACGACGGAACTTCTTCCGTTGCCTACTCTAACTGGAAGTACAACTACTCCCGCGACACCAACAGCGGTAATGAACTGGGTTTCTCCAAGTTCGATATTCCTCACCGCGTAATGGCTCAGGTGGCTTATACTACTCCGAAATACTGGAACAACTGGATGAGCACTTCTATCTCTGTTATCTACAACGGATTCTCCGGAAACCGTTACAGCCTGACCATGAATGAAACTTCCGACTTCAACGGCGACGGACAGAAGGGTAACTCCCTGCTGTATATTCCGACTGACGAAGAGTTGAATAAGATGAAGTTCGTGGATGCCACAAACAAAAAGGGAGAAGTAACCATGACTGCCGAAGAAAGCCGCCAAGCTTTCAAGCAGTGGATTGAAGGTGACGCTTATGCCAAGGAGCATCGCGGACAGTATGCCGAGCGTAACTCCAACCTCACCAAGTGGGAACATGAAATCAATCTCCACCTGGCTCAGACCATCTATAATCCTAAGGGGTTGGGCAAACTGGAATTTACTTTCGACATCATCAACTTTGCCAATATGCTGAACAAGAAGTGGGGAGCAACCTATGGTTCACTCTATAACCTTTCACCGATTTCCGTTACGAAACTGACAACGGTGGACGGTCAGACCACTCCTAACTATATTTACAATAAGTCCGAAATCACCAAGAGCGATGTTTCCTCACGCTGGCATGCTCAGGTGGGTATCCGCTTGACGTTCTAAGGATATTTTTGTTCATGTTTATTTTTACGGTAGAGCTGTTCCGGGAAACCGGGGCAGCTCTATTTTTTTATTGTGCCTTGAGCGTAAGAGGAAATACGGTATGGCAGAGTGGGATGGTGTTTAAAATCCTCTTTTAATACTTCACCGTAAATATCACCGGGTTGTGGTCACTGCATAAATCCAGATTGGGAGAGTAGTAGTCGGTGCATTCCAGCTCCGGTGAGTGGAAGGCATAGTCGATGCGTAGCATGCGTTTGCCGTAACGGTAGGTGTACATGTAGCCGTGTCCGCCTGTCTTGAAGCCGTCCTTAAGGCTCTCGGAGAGCCGGTGATAGGTGTAGGATGAAGGGAGGGAGTTGAAGTCTCCGCACACCAGTACGGGGTGAGGGCTGGCAGTGGCGAGCTGACAAATGCTGTCGGTCTGGAAAGCACGTTTCACGAAGTTTTCATGCAGGGTTTCCGCTGCATCCTGTACGGCTTGCGCTTCACGGCGTGTATTGTCGGTGGCAAGTTCGCGTTCCCATTTTTTACGGTTCTGGCTGACGCTGGTAGTTTGCAGGTGATTGTTCAGCAAGCGGATGGTGTCTGTATTCAGAATGATGTCGCACAACATGCTGCAATTGGCGCTGTGAGGGTAGGTGATGAAACGTCCGCCGATAAGCGGGTAGCGGCTGAATACGGCGATGGGGAGAATGCCACGGATGGAGTCGTCTGCGAGGATAATGGCATATTGCCAGTGGGAAAGGGCACAACGCAGACTGTCTGCCGTGAAGTGTTTGTTTTCGCCGAATTCCTGAAAGCAGAGTACATCGACGTGTTGTTGCTGCATATACTTGGCAATCTGCTTGCAGGAGTAGCCGGTAATTTCGTTTCCGAAGTTATGGACGTTGTAGGTGGCTACGGTGAGGTAACCGCTGTTTTTGCTTTGCCGGTGCGGTGCCGATTCGGTGGCGGGTACTTCATGGGGAGAGCCGAAACGGATAACAGCTGTAAGGTATTCCCAGTTGAAGAAGAAAGCCGTCAGCGTGACGAACGCCCATTTCCTGCGTGCCATTGCCCAGCAGAGGGCAACAATCAGGCAGGATACCAGCAGTACCGGTACGGCAAGTCCCAGCAAGGGCATGATGGTGGAATGTTCCGGATGGCAATGTCCGGAACGGGACGCGATGATGGTGACAACAGCCAGTGCAAATGTGGTAGCTATCAGTATCAGATGAAACAGACCTTTGACGGCGGTTTTTCCCATGATTAACGCGGGTGTTTTATAAAAGTGTGGCGAAAGCCCCGGCGACAAGCTTGCCGGAGCTTTCGTCACACCCTTTTGCTGGTTATTTTATTACTGAATTAATCGGCTTTCCGTCCAAGAAAGCTTTTATATTATCCAGCATGATTTGCATGAGGCGTTCGCGTGCGGCGGCGCTTGCCCAGGCTATGTGCGGGGTGATGTAGCAGTTTCGGGCGGTAAGCAGCGGGTTGTCGGCGCGGGGAGGTTCCTGTGAGAGCACATCCAGTCCGGCGGCAAAGATGGTTCCGTTGTTCAGTGCATCGGCAAGGTCTTGCTCGTTGACCAGCGGACCGCGTCCGGTGTTGATGAGGATGGCGTTGGGCTTCATCTGTTTCAAGCGGGCGGCATTGACCAGTTCGCGGGTGGAGTCGGTGAGCGGGCAGTGCAGGCTGATGATGTCGCAGTTGGCAAAAAGTTCGTCAAGCTCCGTTTTCTTGATTTCGGGAGGAAGCTGGAAAGGCGATTTGGATGTGTACGCATGTACTTCCATGCCGAAGCCGATGGCGATGCGGGCGGTGTTGTAGCCGGTTTGCCCGAGACCGATGATACCGATTTTCTTTCCGCGCAGTTCGATGAGCGGAGTGTCCCAGAAGCAGAAATCGGGGCTGTTGGTCCAACGGCCTTTGTGTATCTCATCCGTGTAGTGCTGCACATGCTGGGCGATGTTGAGGATGTGGGCAAAGACCATCTGCGCAACGGATGGGGTACTGTATGCCGGGATGTTGGTAACGGTGATACCCCGTTCTTTGGCAGCGGCGGTATCGATGATGTTGTATCCGGTGGCAAGTACGCCGATGTATTTCAACTGGGGCAGGGCTGCGATGGTTGTTGCATCGAGCACTACTTTGTTCGTCAGCAGGATGTCTGCTCCGGCAGCACGTTCAAGCACTTCGGCAGGGGCGGTACGGTCGTAAACGGTACATTCGCCCAGGCTCTTAAGTTCGTCCCAGGAGAGGTCTCCGGGGTTGGCGGCATAGCCGTCGAGGACTACTATTTTCATAAGTGTTATTATAAGTTGTTTCTAATGTTGTTCTGCAGAATTTCCATTTCTAAAATCTTTCCTTTCCCCACAGGGCCTGCATCCTTTCTTTATGCTTTTGCTCGGCGGCATTTGCTTGCGGCTCCCAGATGCGGCGGTCTTTCAGTTCGTCGGGCAGGAACTGCTGGCGGACGAAGTTGCCGGGGTAGTCGTGGGCGTATTTATAGTTGTCGCCATAGCCAAGCTGTTTCATCAGTTTGGTGGGGGCGTTGCGCAGGTGCAGGGGAACGGGCAGGTTGCCGGTTTGCCGCACCAGTTCGAGGGCATCGTTGATGGCCATATAGGCCGAGTTGCTCTTGGGACTGGTGGCGAGGTAGATGGTAGTCTCCGCCAGCGGGATGCGTCCTTCGGGCCAGCCCACTTTCATGATGGTATCGAAGCAGGCGTTGGCCAGCAGCAGTGCGTTGGGGTTTGCCAGCCCGATGTCCTCGGAAGCGGAGATAACGAGACGGCGGGCTATGAAGGCAGGGTCTTCACCGCCTTCTACCATGCGTGCCAGCCAGTAAATGGCTCCGTCCGGGTCGCTGCCGCGGATGGACTTGATAAAGGCGGAGATGATGTCGTAGTGCATCTCCCCGTCTTTGTCGTAGGCAAGAGGATTCTGCTGGAGGCGCTCGGTCACCATCTCGTCGGTGATGACAACGGGGTCTGCGGTTTCGGACTGCACCACGAGGTCGAGGATATTAAGCAGTTTGCGGGCATCGCCGCCGCTGTAGCGGAGCATGGCGGTAGTCTCCTTGAGCTCTATCTGCCGTTCTTTCAGTTGCACATCCGTGGTTATGGCGCGTTGGAGCAGTTCCAGCAAGTCGTCCTTCTCCAGTGATTTCAGTACGTAGAGCTGGCAGCGGGAGAGCAGCGGGCGGATCACCTCGAACGAGGGGTTCTCGGTGGTGGCACCTATCAGCGTCACCGTTCCCTGCTCCACAGCACCCAACAGCGAGTCCTGCTGCGACTTGCTGAAACGGTGGATTTCGTCAATGAACAGTATCGGACTTGCCTGCGAGAAGAAGCGGTTGCTCTTGGCGCGGTCTATCACATCGCGCACGTCCTTCACCCCGCTGGTCACGGCACTGAGCGTGTAGAACGGCGTCTCCAGCTTATTGGCTATAATCTGCGCAAGCGTCGTCTTACCCACTCCCGGCGGGCCCCACAGAATGAACGAGGAGATACGTCCCGCATCAATCATCTTACGAAGCACAGCCCCCGGTCCCACCAGGTGCTTCTGCCCGATATATTCGTCTAATGTCTTGGGTCTGAGTCTTTCTGCTAAAGGTTGCATGGGGTTAGCGATTAGTGATTAGTGATTAGTGATTAGGGGGCAGATTCTTTTTACGGGTGATGATGGAAGAGGTTATCATCTTCATCAGTTCCGTACAATCGGTATCCAAGGACACATATTGCTCTGTGGTGATGTAGTTTGTTTTATTTAGCAATTCGAGCCAGTATAGGGTTTCTGAACATTCCTTTTGAGCAACGGAATATTTGTGTATAAAGTCGGCTGGGGACTCGGCAAATTGCCCTTCCCTGATATTGGCTCCCACAGATGTACCGCTTCTTAGTATTTGTTTAGACATAATTCTTTCCTGTTTGGTTTCATTCAAGAAATTATATAAATTCACAATGCGTATAGCAAAGTTCATTGATTTGTTTTTTAATATTCCCTCTCCCATATAACCGCTCCTCGCTCATCACTAATCACTAACTAAAAAATCATCAATATCATAAAGCGCACTCCACCTTTCTTCACCCCCGGGATGTCGGTATAGGTGAGGCGGCGCACATATTCTATATGCAGCAGTTTGAAGATGTTGTAGATGCCTACGCTGGCTTCGATGTAAGGGGTCTTGCCCATGACATGGCTGGTGGGCACGCCGTCGCGCATCGGGAAGAGGAAGAGGTCGGGGTTGCTGCTTTTGTAGGGGTTGTTCTTGTCCGTCAGCGTGCCCCACATGCCGCGGATGCGGAACATCTCTCTCCATTTCAGTTTCTTGATGAGGGGGATGCGGTTGAAGAGCTTCCCGTTCATGTCGTAGCTGAGGGCGAGCGAGGCGTAGCGGTCGTTCAGGAACTCCATGTTGTCGATGAGGTTGAACGATTCGTTGTTCTGAGTGATGTATGAGAGGTTCGCCATGGGCAGGTTCAGCAGCGGGAAAGGAACGGTGTTCCACTGCGCGCCGGCACGGGCGGTAACATCCAGCTTGCCCCACGAACCGAACCAGAAACGTTTACGGATGCTGGCTTCCGTGAGGTTGAAGTTATATTCGCCGCCCAGCACGCCTTTCAGACCGACGGTGTGCGAGAGGGTGAACGTGGGGGCGTCCAGCGACACGGGAACACGGCGTTGCTTGGTGTTGACAAACGTTTCGCCGGGAGAGTAGCGCAGGGTCACTCCGAGTTCGGTGGTGGTGATGTCGTGCACCAGGGTATTCTTCTCGTCCCATTCGCCGGGGGTAGTGCCGTTGTTCTTCCAGTATTGCAGCATGCCGGCGGGCTGGTCGTTGCGGTGGCGCGCCATGGCCTTGACGGAGAAGCCGGTATTGGTTTCCAGCTCGTAGGTCAGGGTGGCGTCGCGCATGTACGACATCTGGTCTACGGTAGTCCATTTCCAGCCTACGAACATATTGTCCTTGTCCGTAGCCAGATACTTGTCCATAGGAGACATCACATCGTAGGTGTACTGGAAGGCGAGGTAGTGTTTGGGAAATTCCCAAAGGACGTACTCGCGCTTGTTGAAGGAGTAGGCAGCCTGTCCGGAGTAGAACCACTTCTTGTCGCGCGTGCCGTAGGCGCCGTAACCGCTGAAGCTCCAGTGCGGATGCAGGTTACCGGTGGTCATGCCGCTGAGACGGAAACGGGTTCCGTTCACGTAGTTGCTGGTAATCATGGTGTTGATAGGGCCGAAGTCGAACTTGCTGGGGTGCTTCTTGCTGCCCGTCTCCACGAAGTTCTCGATAAGCGCCTTTGCACCGAAGATGACGTACTTGAAGCCCGGAATCTGCTCGATGCGGTTCATGAACACGTCCATGGAACTTTCCTTTTTGGTGAGCGGCACCTGGCGTACTTTGGCCCAGTATTCGTCGCTCTTGGCAAGCATGTTGGCTTCCTTGATGACGCTGCCTTTCAGGCGGAACAGGCGGGGTTCTATCTCGTCGAATTTATAGTCGCTGTACTTGGTGGTGCGCTGCACTTCCAGGCCTTGTATGCCTTTCATCAGGGCGAGTTCCACGGTCATGTCGTCGTCGGTGAGCACCCAGTTGCTGTCGGGCAGTTGCTCGAACTGCTGCACGATGTCGAGGTTCTCCACGAAGTTGACACCCGTCTTCTTGGGCAGGTTCATCACGGCTTTCTTTACGGCATAGGTGGAGTCTTTTACTACGTACAGATGTCCCGTGAAACCGAAGTCCTGCGGGTTCTGCGGCACGAAGGTGAGGTGCACGCACTCCTGCTTGTCCACCATGAGGGTGTCCATCAGGTAGAACTTATAGAAGCTGATGGCTCCGCGTCCGATAGGGCTTACGAAGCGGCGTTGCAGCAGGCGGATGTCATCATCGTAGATGTTGACGTCGGAAAAGACATCGGTAAGGATAGTACCTAACATATCGCCTGTGTTGAAGAACTCCTCGATACCGTTGGAGTTCATACCCTCGATGATGGTCTTCTCGCTCTTGGGACTTTTGCGGTAGATGGTTCTGGAAGCCGTCTCCTTGATGGAGATGGGTAGAATCATCTTGTTGGTCTTGGGCGACACTTCCACCTGGTCCTTGAAGAAAGAGAATTTCTTGTAGATGCCTTTCTCCATTTTCTCCGGCGTGACGTCGTTGATGGACATCTTCATCTTTTCGTACTTCTGGTACTGGTAGAAGTCGTTCTCCTCGAGCTTCAGGGCTTTTTTGTGCTCGATGACCTTCTTCATAAACTCCACGGCAGGATTGTTCTTGCGCGAATACTTCTCTTTCTTGGGCTTGACGACGACTTCGGAAAGCATCACATCGGCAGGCGCCAGCGCCACGTTGAGCTCTTTTGTGCCGGGGGCGAACTTCACTTTCTTGGTGATGTAGCCGATGGCGGAAAAGGTCAGTTCATTCCACCCTTTACGCGTCTCCACCTGGTATTCTCCCTCGGCATTGGAGATGCCTCCTACGCCTTTTCCTTCGTATTGCACGGTGATGTACATCAACGGTTCGTGGGTGAGTGAGTCCGTTATAACACCTCTTATCTGTGCTGATGCGCCGGCAGAGGCGAATAGTAAAAGCAAGAGGATGAGGGTAATGTTATATAGTCGTTTCATACGTTTCATAATTAAGCTGCAAAGTTAACAATTTACTGTTAATCAAGAAGCAAATATATTTTAAAGAATGAGAGGGATGTTTAAGAGGCGGAGGAATGGGCAAGGTGATGAGCCGACAGGAGAATGTTGCCTTTTTCTTCCTTTTATTTATCAATATCGGCAGGATAGGTCGGGATTTGTGCCGTATAGGAAGAATGGGGCGGATTGGAATTTTGAGCCTTTGGTATAATTGAATACCTTTGTTTTACCGTACGGTAACGTACGATACGGAATGACTCCGAATGATAATATATAGACAGACTTGCTTAAACTATTCTTCTTTTTTACAGTACTGTGTTTAGTGTGGGGAGATGTGCCGGACCAGCATTTTTTTTGTATTGGCACATCTCCTTTTTTATGCGATTTTCCGAACGCGGGTCTTATAGTTTCTCCCCGTTTATCAACGTCTGTACGATACGCTCGGCTGTACGTCCGTCCCAGCGGTCGGGCAGGGTGGTGTGCTTCCATTCGCCGTGCAGCAGTTGGTCGAGGGCGGCGGAGAGGGCAAAGGAGTTCTCCCCGACAAGCTCGTTGGTTCCGATGCGCCAGGTTTCGGGGTGTTCGGCATAGGTGTTGAGCGTGATGCAGGGCACATCGAGGAAGGTGGCTTCTTCGGCTATGTTGCCGGAGTCGGTCACGATACCTTTGGCCTGGTTGATGAGGAAGCCGAAGTGCAGGTAGCTTTGAGGCGGCAGGATGTGCAGGCTGGGCATGTCAAGTCCCAATGATTTTACGGCACGTTCCACGTACGGGTGTATGGGGGCTACGATGGGCATATCGCCCGCTTTTTCGGCCACTGTCTGCATCAGGGAACCGAGTACGGCTTTCTTTTCCAGCAGGTCGTGGCGGTTCAGGGTGAGCAGGAGATAGTTGCCCTTGCGCAGTCCGAGGCTGGAGAACCAGAGCGGTTGTACAAGGCGGTGGCGGTTGTAGCGGATGGTGTCGATGAGGATATTGCCTACGTAATGGATATACTCCGGTATCATGCCCTCCTGGTTGAGGTTGCGGTTGGCCACCATGCCGGCGGTGAAGAGATAGTCGGAGATGGCGTCTACAATCGTGCGGTTGACCTCACGCGGCATGTTCATGTCGAACGAGCGCGTGCCGGCTATGACGTGCGCCACCTTCAGTCCGCGCTTCTTGGCTACGATGGCGCAGCTCATGGTGGCGGTCATGTCGTCCACTACGAGCACCACTTGGGCGGGGTGTTCGTCGAGCTCCCGCTCGAAGGCCAGCATGATGGCGGCTGCCACCTGGGAGTGGTCGCGTCCGCTGATGCCCAGATAGGCGTCGGGCTTGCGCATGGCAAGGTCGGAGAAGAGCGAGGCGTCCAGGGTGGTGTCGTCCTGCGGTCCGGTGTAGACTATGCGATAGGATATATTTTTACCTGCCTCTCTGGCTGCGTCTATGGCGCGGCAGAGGGGGGCGATTTTCATAAAATTGGGGCGTGCGCCCGATACGATGGTTATTTTCATTGCTGATATAAATTGGCGGGACAAAAATACACTTTCTTAGGGAAATTATTTGTTACTTTGCAAAAAAAAGAAATGCTCTCATGCCAACATTTGTTCAGATACTCGACTTTATCGGTACATTTGCTTTCGCCATCAGCGGCATACGGCTGGCTTCGGCGAAACGTTTCGACTGGTTCGGCGCTTACGTCGTGGGTTTCGTAACCGCCATCGGAGGCGGTACGATACGCGACCTGCTGCTGGATGTGACTCCCGGCTGGATGACCGACCCCATTTATCTGATATGTACCGGATTGGCATTGTTGTGGGTTATCTTCTTCGGAAAGCACCTTATCCATCTGCACAATACATTCTTTATATTCGACACCATCGGTCTGGCACTGTTTACGGTGGTGGGCGTGGGCAAGAGCCTGGCGCTGGGCTATCCTTTCTGGGTGGCCATTATCATGGGCAGCATCACCGGAGCCGCGGGCGGTGTGATACGCGATGTGTTTATCAATGAGATACCGCTCATATTCCGTAAGGAGATTTATGCGATGGCGTGCGTAGTGGGCGGTACGATGTATTGGCTTTGCGGGCTTGCCGGCATGCAGTCTTACGGCTGCCAGGTGATAGGCGGGATATCTGTGTTCATCACCCGTATTCTGGCCGTGAAATATAAGATTTGCCTGCCCATACTCTCGGGCAACGATGAGGAAGGACAGGAGAAAGAGGGGTGACTTTATACTTTATACCTTCTCTCTCATGCCTCATACTATTTCTTTCTCATAACTCATATAGCTGTATTTTGTTTATCTTATGGTAATATTGTCATAAATTATATCCAAAATTGTACTTCATTTATAGTCAAAATTGTACTTCCTGCTGAGAACCAGCCGCTTTATCTCACCCGAAAACTGTCAAAATAAGGGGTGAAATCTGTCAAATGATAGTTTTCACCCCAAAGAATACCCGTATTCCAACCCTCAGGGCTTGGAAACTTCCGTATACTTGCAACCACTAAACCGAAACGAATATTAACCATTTTAAAAAATTAGCAAAGTATGAATACTTACAGTTTTAGAAAAGATTTACTTGCCGTGCAAGAAGAACTGCTTCGCTTTGCATACAAATTAACGGCCGATCGGGAAGAAGCGAATGATTTGTTGCAGGAGACCTCTCTTAAAGCCTTGGACAATGAGGATAAATACGAACCTGATACCAACTTTAAAGGATGGATGTATACCATTATGCGTAACATCTTTATAAATAACTACCGGAAGATAGTCCGTGAACAGACTTTTGTAGACCAGACCGATAACCAGTATCATCTGAGCATGCCGCAGGACTCCGGCTTTGCCAGCACCGAAGGCGCATACGACCTGAAAGAAATGCACCGCATCGTCAACTCATTGCCGCGTGATTATAAAGTACCCTTCTCCATGCATGTTTCCGGATTCAAATACCGCGAAATAGCCGAACGCCTCGGACTTCCTCTCGGAACGGTAAAAAGCCGCATCTTCTTTACAAGACAGAAACTGCAGGAAGAATTGAAGGACTTCATTTAGTGCCTGTCCGGTTTCTGCCCAGTAAGTTTTTGGGTGCTGTTTCTCTGAGGAGCATAGCGGGCTGTGTGACGGATAAAAAGAGGAAAACAGCGGTGAGGTGAGAGAAAAAGTGTGAAGAGAAAGAGGCCGCAAAAAACAGGGTGCGATACGGGCAGTCTAAAGTAGTACTTTAGAATCGCCAAGTAGTACTTTAGACTTCTAAAGTGCCACTTTGGATGTCTCAAGTCAAACGTTGTGTCCCTTGTTCCTCAATTTTCTATTTCCCAATTTACCAAATGATATAAAACATATCTTTCAAGTGAATATTTATGGGATTATTTTGACTATATGTCAGAATAATCCTTTATATTTGTATATATCAAGTTAACCGAGTGAACAAATAGCTAATTACCTATTACAATGAAAAAGGAAATCAAATTCAGTCTTGTTTACCGAGATATGTGGCAGTCGTCCGGTAAATACCAGCCGCGAGTAGACCAGTTGGTACGCATCGCACCGTTGATAATCGAAATGGGCTGTTTTGCCCGGGTCGAGACCAACGGCGGAGCTTTCGAACAAGTGAACCTTCTCTATGGCGAGAACCCCAACAAGGCAGTACGTGCCTTTACCAAACCCTTTAATGATGCAGGCATACAGACCCACATGCTCGACCGCGGACTGAATGCGCTGCGTATGTATCCCGTTCCCGCCGATGTGCGCCGCCTGATGTATAAGGTAAAGCATGCACAAGGTGTGGACATCACCCGTATTTTCTGCGGACTGAACGAAACGCGCAACATCATCCCCTCTATCCGCTATGCGCTTGAAGCAGGCATGATACCGCAGGCAACGCTCTGTATCACCCATTCGCCCGTGCATACGGTAGAGTACTATGCACACATTGCCGACCAGCTCATTGAGGCGGGAGCACCCGAAATCTGTTTGAAGGATATGGCAGGCATCGGCCGTCCGGGTATGCTGGGCGAGCTGACGAAGGCTATCAAGGAGAAGCATCCCGATGTACTGATACAGTATCACGGACATAGCGGTCCGGGGCTTTCAATGGCATCCATCCTTGAAGTATGCGAGAACGGCGCCGATATAATAGATGTGGCTATGGAGCCCATGTCATGGGGAAAGGTGCATCCGGACGTTATTTCCGTACAGGCCATGCTGCGCGACAAAGGCTTCCAGGTGCCCGACATCAACATGAAAGCCTATATGAAAGCCCGTGCCATGACGCAGGAATTCATAGACGATTTCCTCGGTTACTTTATGGACCCCACCAACAAGCATATGTCATCCCTGCTCCTGAAGTGCGGGCTTCCGGGCGGTATGATGGGTTCCATGATGGCAGACCTGAAAGGCGTGCACTCCGGCATCAACCTGATACTGAAAAGCAAGAACCAGCCCGAACTCAGCATAGACGACCTGCTGGTAATGCTTTTCGACGAAGTGGAATATGTATGGCCCAAGCTGGGTTACCCGCCTTTGGTGACTCCGTTCAGCCAGTACGTCAAGAACGTGGCGCTGATGAACGTGATGCAACTAGTGAAAGGCGAAGAACGCTGGACGATGATTGACAACCATACGTGGGATATGATTTTGGGCAAGAGCGGACGCCTGCCGGGTAAGCTGGCTCCCGAAATCGTAGAGCTTGCCAAATCCAAAGGTTACGAATTTGTCGACACAGACCCGCAGTCCAACTATCCGGATGCTCTGGACGAATACCGCAAGGAGATGGACGAAAACGGCTGGGAGTATGGCGAGGACGATGAGGAGCTCTTCGAGTTGGCTATGCACGACCGGCAGTACCGTGACTATAAGTCGGGCGTTGCCAAGAAGCGTTTCCGCGACGAGCTGGAGCGTGTAAAGGACGCTTCCATGGCAAAGAGCGGATATTCGGAAGAGGAGATAAAGAAGCTGAAACGCGCCAAAGCCGATCCTATCATAGCCCCGTCCAAAGGGCAGGTGCTTTGGGAGGTATCCGTGGAGGGTCCGTCTTCCGCGCCGTTTATCGGGCGTAAGTATCAGCACGACGAGGTGTTCTGCTATGTCTCTACACCGTGGGGCGAGTACGAAAAGATAATGACCGGTTTTACGGGCCGTGTTGTGGAAGTATGCGCCCAGCAAGGCGCCAACGTCAATAAGGGAGACGTCATAGCGTATATCCAGCGGAGCGATATCTTTGCATAATAATTGGTACAGGTGTGTCAAGGCTTATCCGGGACTTGACACACCTGTTTGTTTCAGGTATTTATTGATCAGTTCTTTCAATATCTCCTGCGTATAGGGCTTTGTCAGGAAATCATTGCATCCTGCATCGAGAGCCGCCTGTCTGTCATGCTCGTAGGCATAGGCGGTGAGGGCAATGACGGGTATCCCGGGCGAAAGCTCGCGAATGATTTTCGTTGCGTCCAGTCCGCTGAGGTTGGGCATTTTCATATCCATCAGAATTAAATCCGGATGCAGCTCCTCGAACATGGTTACGGCTTCCATGCCGTCCTTGGCGCGTTCCAGATGGTACGACTTTCCTAATATTGCTTTGACAAGGACGTAGTTGCTGTCCGTATCTTCGGCTATCAGGATAGTGGGCTTCCGGGTGTCCCGGGATGTTCCGGCTGTTTGTGTAGCTTGGTGTTCGTGCGTTTCTTCATCAGGGCCGCAAGTATTGTTTCTTGTTTCTGCATTGCCGGGAGTGTTGAAACCGGCTTCGGATAGAGGGTTCTGTTCTTCCGCCGGTTCCCTTTTGCCTTCTGCCAGGGGCAGGGTAAAGGTAAAGGTCGTTCCTTTTCCCACTTCCGAACTGACGGAGATGGTTCCGCCCAGTCGTTCGATAATGGTTTTGCAGATAGACAAGCCCAGTCCCGTGCCTTGCGCAAAGTTATTCACCTTTACAAAGCGTTCAAAGACCCTTGCCAGTTTGTCGGTTTCGATGCCGATGCCGGTGTCGCTGACGTGAAATTCTATTCCGTTTCCTTTGCGGCGGTATCCGTAGCCGACGCTGCCGCTTGTGGTAAATTTGAAGGCATTTCCGATAAGGTTCGATATTACCTGGAAGATACGGTTCTTGTCGCCTTCAACGACAATCTCCTCGTCCGAGGCCTCGTAAACAAGCTCCACACCCTCGGGGCAGCGGAATTTCAGTGCATCGTGTATTTCCTTGCAGAGCGGGTGCAGGCGTACCGGGGTGATGGTGAATTCTACCATGCCCGCTTCAATCTTGGAGAGGTCCAGGATTTCGTTTATCAGTTGCAGAAGCCTTTCGTTGTTGGCTTCCACGATGTCGTAGTAGTCTTGCCGCTCCTCGGCATCGGTGCTCTCGGCAATGATTCTGGAAAAGCCTACGATGGCGTTGAGCGGGGTACGTATCTCGTGGCTCATATTGGCAAGGAAAGCCGATTTCAACTGGTCGGAAGTCTCCGCTTTCTCTTTGGCTACGAGCAGTTCCCGTTTCATCCGTTCCATTTCGGTGATGTCCCATTCGATACTCAATAGGATAGGTGGGAAGTCGCTGCTTTCAATACGCATCTTCCGTTTGTCCAGAAAGATGGATTTACCGTTCTGGTCGTGCTCTTCGGTAATCCAGTGCTTCTCGATTCCGGTCCGGGCTATTTCAACATCCTGCTTTCTCTTCTCTTGTGCCAGCTCGAGGGGATAGAAGTCGAAATCGTCTTTGCCCAATGCCTCTTTAAGGGGAATGTTGCGGTTGTACGATTCGCGGTTGCGGTACAGGTATTTAAAGCCGCTTTGGATGTCCTTGACAACGATACCGGCAGGAAGGTTTTCGATGGTCTTGTCCAGAATCTGGCTGAACCGTTTGATTTGCTGCTCGTTCCTGATGCGTTGGGTGATGTCCCGGCTGAATCCCCACAGGATGGCCTCGCCTTTGTCGCTTGTCACCCAATAGGCACTTCCTTCCATTGCCAGCACTTCGGGGTGTTCGGGCAGAGGGTGGTAGAGGATGAAGCCGTTGCGTTTTTCTCCCTTGCTGAGTGACTTGATCAGTCCTTGCCAGGAATTCTCGTCTTGTGCATTTGTGCTTATCCGGTAGATGTTCAGTGTGCTGACGTCGTCCGTCATGCTGATGTTGTGATGCTCCCGGAAACGGCGGTTGGCAAAGACGAGCGTACCGTCCTCACGGGCGGCAAATATATCTTCGGTGGAGTTATTGATGGCGTGTGTCAGCAGGGTGATGTCATTGCGCCGTTGCTGGATGTCGGTGATGTTCTGTATGTAGCCTTCCAGAATGCCGGTTCCGTCGGGTAGTATTTCGTGCGAGAAGGTTTTCAGGCGGATATAGAATATCCGTTTCTTGAAACGGATGCGGTAGTCTATGCTGTTTTCCGTATTGCCTTGAAGGTTCTGTGCCAGCCATTTGCCGAATATTTCCCTATCCTCGGGCAGGATGTACATAATGTAGTCCTGGAGCGGAATTTCCTGTTCCTCTTCAGTGCACATTACACGGGAGTGTCCGGTGTAGTAGAAGCATTGCCTGCCGGAATTGTATTTCCATCTTCCGATAAGAGCGGCTTTCTGTATTTCGTTGAGTTCGTGGTTTCTTTTTTCCAGTTCCCGTTTGCGCTGGCTGCGTTCGGTGATGTCGCGGTATTGGCAGAGCACCATATCTTCGTAGGGGCGCATGATACATTTAAAGAAGTAGGTCTCGCTGCCGATAGTCAGTTCGTAGTTCCGGGCGGAAACTTCCTTGTACGCAAGTACTTTCTTGAATTCGGGGTAAACCTGCCGGTAGGTAACAGACGGTAGCAGTTGGAGTATGTTCCTGTCCAGTAACTGATTTTCTTTCAAAAACCACAAGTCTGCGTTATGTACTGCAATGTCCACGCAGATGCCGTTTCTGTCCAATAAAATCATGGTGTCCGATGTCAGCTCCAGCAGCTTTTCGGCATTCTCCGCGTTTTTCAGGATGTTTTTCATAGTTCTCTTGTTTTATGCCCTCTGTGCTTTTTCCCATGCGCCGCCGGCCTGCCCCCGCCGTTTGCGCAGGTAGTTGAAACCGCGGACAACATTGATGTTCATGAAAAGAAAATAATAAGGAACAAAGAGTATTTTATTCTTGATATGTTTTGCTGACAGGTAATGCCCCCAGCTCGCCATGAAGTAGAACAGTGCTTGCAGCAGCCAAATGACGGCATAGAGCAGAGGGGTGTTTGACGTAAAAATGAGAATCGTATTGAGGGGGAACAGCAGGAACAACAGTACGGGTGCAAGCGACCATCTCAGTACGCGGTGGGATATGTATTGAAAAGAAAACATACCGTAGCGCAGCGGATTGAGCAATGCACGCAGACGCCAGACGGACTGCAAGCCGCCGGCAGCGATACGCACTTTGCGTTTTTCTTCTTCGTGCATGTCTGCCGAACCGTTTTCTACGGCATAGGCATCGGCACAATAAGCGATGGTATATCCGCGCATCACAATGCGCAGGGAGAGGGTGAAGTCGTCCAGCAGTGTGTCGGCAGGCATCTCCTCGAACAGCTCGCGACGGATGGCAAACAACTCTCCGGCTGCCCCTACGGCAGAGTAGAGGCGGGAGTCGAGCTTCTTGAGGGCGGACTCGTATTTCCAGTAAAGGCCTTCGCCGCCGGATGCAGCGTTGGGTTTGTCCTGTACGGCGATGCGCTTTTCTCCGGCCACACAGCCCACTTTGGGATTGGCGAATGCGCGTACAATCTCGCGCAATGCTTTACGGTTGAGGTGTGTATTGGCATCGGTGAATACCACAAGCGGGGTGGTGACAGACCGGATGCCGCGGTTCAGTGCGGCGGTCTTTCCCTCTCTTTGGGACTGATAAAGCACGGTGGCTTGCGGCCAGTGCGAGAGACGTTCGTTGGTACGGTCGTTGCTGCCGTCCGTTATCCAGAGTATGTGCAGCTTGTCTGCCGGATAGTCCAGGGAAAGGCTGTTGCGCATCTTATCGTCTACGACATCTTCTTCATTATAGGCAGTAATGAATAGTGTCAGTTCGGGAAGCATGCAGTCTGCCGGCAGGGGCGGGGGAGGTGTTTGACGAAAACATTCCTTTAGTCTGACCAGGACATAAAGGAGCATTCCATAGCCTATATATGTATAGAATATAACGAGTAAACTTATCCAAAAGACAGTTTCGCAAATTTTCATCCGTATCAGATTCTTATATTTCTATTTCGGGAGCAGGGGGATTAATGCCCAAAAATATGGATAATCTTTTGGCGGTGCAAGAAAAAGGAAGAATTTATTAGTGATTGGCAGGTAAATGGTGGATGATTGCTGACGGGCAGACAGTGTCTTATTATGCCGTATGGCGCTAACGGCTGCCCGTCAGTTATTTAAAATGCTTCCGTCATATTAAAATAGAACAGGGTCTGGTCGTTTACGGTATTTTTGCCTAAGTCCAGACGCACGTTCATACGGGGTTGGACTTCGATGCGCAGACCTACGCCGTAGTTGGGCAATACGCCTTCAATCTTGCCCATGGTGGGACCCATGAAACCGCATCCGGTCCACGCCACGAAACCGATGTGATGCAGCAGGCGTTTTATCCAGTTGCTGCGGTCGGTGTTTATCATCTGGCGGTATTCGGCCATGACGACGTGCGAGGATTTGTCGCGATACTGCCCCATGTAGTAGCCGCGCAGGTCGAAAGGGGTTCCGGTCAGGGAGTATTGGGTGAGGGGGACGTTGCCGAATACGTTCTTGCTTTGCGCGGTCCAGGCGAATACCTTGCGGTGGCCTACGGACTTGTACTGGCGGTAGTCCAGTTCCAGACGGTAGAAGTTGTTGTCGCTGCCGAAAGCCTTGCTGTACATCATGCCCCGGAAATCCAGGTATACGCCCCTGTAGGCGTTGGCGGGAATGTCGCGGCTGTCGTAGGTGAGGAGGAAACCGAGACCGGCGTTGAAGTTCTTGTAGCCGTTGGCCGTACCGCCGGCTGCCACGTAGTCGGGCTCTTCGATGAGATGCTTGGCAGGGTCGGTTATCTTGTCGTAGTTGATGTCTACCTGCGGACCGGCAAAGACGTTGCTTTCTCCCAGGCGGAACAGGAACCACGGATTGATTTGTATGCCGCTGTAACGGTATTTGCTGGTACTGTCGCTTCGGACGTAATCTTTGTTCGTGCCGTAACCGATGCCGTAGAAGTTGTCTTCCGTATTCTTGTAGACAAACTTTCCGAAGATGCGGAAGCGGTCGCCTTTAAAGAAAAGCTGCGGCTTTACCATCAGGTTGACGCCGCCTTTGAACATATAGGCTATGGACATGGGCAGCACCGAACGCAACTGTGTGGTGTCGCTTGGATTCATACGGAAAGTCATCAGCGCGCTTCCGCCTATCAGTGCGCCGAAATCGGGCGTATAGCTGGGGCCGCCCAATATATTATAGTGGAAATTTCTGCGGGCTACCCTTTGTTTGCGCAATTCCTTTTTGGTCAGTGCGGGAGTGGTGTCGTTGGTAGCTGTAACGGTCTGCTCTTGTGCTGAAACAGTCGTCAGTATCAGTATCAGAGTAAATATACTCAGTATGTATTTTCTCATATCGTGCGAATATGGCTGCAAAGAAAACTATTTTATTTGAATTGGTTTTGAATAGAATAGATAATAAATCTAAAGAGGGCACTAAAATTATCAAAAAAGACATTACATTTGCTTTGTCAAGGCTTTTAGATGGGGAATGCAAAGTTTTTAGACATAAGAGAATACTCTGTATGCTTTGTGGTGAAAGTATCTGTTTATCATCTTATTTAATATCGAACATACATAACAAATAATGAAATGAACAAACGTATTTTATCTGTAATTGTTTTCGGCGCCGCACTGCTTTCGGCGCAGGCGCAGGACGGCAAGGGCGGGATAAGCCCTGCCATGCTCGGCCAGATTCAACAGAGTTATCAAGGTACGCCTTCCGACAAGGCGTTGCGCAATGCCATCGGCAACAACGACATCCGCAAGCTGGCGCTCAACCAGGAGAATATGCAGGATATGGATACCCATTTTTCTATCAAGGTGGATTCCAAAGGCATCACCGACCAGAAGTCTTCCGGCCGTTGCTGGCTGTTCACCGGGCTGAACGTAATGCGTGCCAAGGCCCTTGCACGTTATGGCTTCCCGGCTTTCGAGTTCTCGGAGATATATCCTTTCTTCTGGGACCAGTTGGAGAAATCCAATCTCTTCCTGCAAGGCATCATCGACACTGCCGACAAACCGCTGGACGACAAGACGGTGGAATGGCTGCTGAAACATCCGTTGAGCGATGGCGGCACATTCACCGGAGTGGCGGACATCGTTTCCAAATACGGTCTTGTGCCCAAATCTGCCATGCCGGAGACGAACAGCAGCGAGAATACCGCCCGTATGGCTAATCTCATCTCTTTGAAACTGAAAGAGTACGCCCTCCAGCTCCGCAACCTTGCTGCCGAAGGCGCCAAGCCTGCCGCTCTGGAGAAAGAGAAAACCGCCATGTTGGGCACTGTCTATCGCATGCTGGTGCTGAACCTGGGTGTTCCGCCTACGGAATTCGACTATGTGCGTACCGATGCCCAAGGCAATCCGGTGGAGACGGAGCACCATACCCCGATGTCTTTCCTTGAGAAATATGGTGACAAACAACTGCTCACCAACTACGTGATGCTGATGAACGACCCCAGCCGCGAGTATTACAAATGCTATGAGATTGACTACGACCGCCACCGCTACGACGGCAAGAACTGGACGTACGTAAACCTGCCCGTAGAGGATATCAAGCAAATGGCTATCGCTTCATTGAAAGACAGTACCATGATGTATTTCTCCTGCGACGTAGGTAAGTTCCTGAACTCGGAACGCGGCTTGCTCGATGTGAAAAACTATGACTATGAATCGCTCATGGGCACTACCTTCGGAATGGACAAGAAACAACGCATCCAAACCTTCTCCAGCGGCTCTTCCCACGCCATGACACTGATGGCGGTAGACTTGGACAAAGACGGAAAACCCGTCAAATGGATGGTCGAAAACAGTTGGGGCGCTGACAGCGGCTACAAAGGCCACCTCATCATGACAGACGAATGGTTCGACGAATACATGTTCCGCCTGGTAGTGGAAACCAAATACGTCCCTGCCAAGATAATGGAACTCTTCAAACAAAAGCCTGTCCGCCTGCCGGCATGGGACCCGATGTTTGCAAACGATTAGCGGTTAGTGGTTAGCGATTAGTGGTTAGTGATTAGTGATTAGTGATTAGTGATTAGTGATTAGTGATTAGTAGGCTGCGCTATAACTCTGCAGGATATCCATTCCCAACCGTTCATCGCTAATCGCTAATCACTAACCGCTAATCCCTCTCCTCGTGTTCGTTAACGAAAGGAATTACGGAAATTTCTCCGTAATTCCTTTCTTTTTTGCTCTTTATTCACATTCTTTTTTGCTACTTTTGCGGGCAAATTAATGAAACCATTATTTTATATAAACGCATGGCAAATGTAATTAAGTTACGCAAAGGCCTTGACATCAACCTGAAAGGCAAAGCTGCCGAAGAGTTTATGTCTGTGAAAGAGCCGGGATTCTACTCGTTGGTTCCCGATGATTTTACGGGTATCACTCCGAAAGTGGTGGTGAAGGAACAGGAGTATGTGATGGCCGGGGGACCCTTGTTTATCGACAAGAATCATCCTGAATTGAAATTTGTTTCGCCCGTAAGCGGCGTAGTGACGAGCGTGGAACGCGGTGCACGTCGTAAGGTGCTGAACATCGTGGTAGAGGCTGCCGCCGAGCAGGACTACGAGGAGTTCGGCAAGATGGACCCGTCCAAGATGAGCGCACAGGAAGTGAAGGACGCATTGCTGCAAGCCGGTATGTTCGCCTTTATCCGCCAACGTCCGTACGACGTAATCGCCGACCCGACGGTGACGCCGAAAGCAATCTTTATCTCCGCTTTCGACAGCAACCCGCTGGCTCCCGACTTCGAGTTCGTCCTGAAGGGCGAGGAAGCAAACTTCCAGACAGGACTTGACGCTTTGTCCCGCATGGCAAAAACCTATCTGAGTATCAGTGTAAAACAAAAAGCAGCCGCACTCGTGCAGGCAAAGAACGTTACCCTTACCGCATTCGACGGGCCTAATCCGGCAGGTAACGTAGGTGTACAAATCAATCACATCTCTCCCATAGTGAAAGGCGAGACGGTATGGACCATCGGCGCGGAAGCCGTAATCTTTATCGGCCGTTTGATGAACACCGGTCGCGTAGACCTCACCCGCACCGTAGCCGTAACAGGCAGTGAAGTGCTGAAACCCGCATACTGCAAGTTGCGTGTAGGCGCATTGCTCACCAATGTTTTCAAAGGCAATGTAACCACCGACAAAGACCTGCGCTACATCAGCGGTAATGTGCTGACGGGTAAGAAAGTTGCCCCTAACGGTTTCCTCGGCGCTTTCGACAGCCAGCTCTCCGTAATCCCCGAAGGAGATGAAATCCACGAAATGCTGGGTTGGATTATGCCGCGTTTCAATCAGTTCAGTGTCAACCGCTCTTATTTCAGTTGGCTGATGGGTAAGAAAGAATATGTAATCGACGCCCGTATCAAGGGTGGCGAACGCCATATGATTATGTCCAACGAATACGACCGCGTGTTCCCCATGGACATCTACCCCGAATATCTGCTGAAAGCCATCATCGCGGGAGACATCGACCGCATGGAAGCTCTGGGTATCTACGAAGTAGCTCCCGAAGACTTTGCGCTCTGCGAATTCGTATGCTCTTCCAAAGTGGAAGTCCAGCGTATCGTTCGTGCCGGTCTCGACATGCTCCGTGCCGAAATGGCTTAGGAAATTAAGAATTAAGAATTAAAAATTAAAAAATGACGGTTGAAACATTGCGATATAACCTGCCAAGTGTATACGGCGCAGCCTATTTCTCAATTTTCAATTCTCAATTATCAATTTAATAAATGAAAGCGTTAAGAAATTATCTCGACAAGATAAAGCCGAACTTTGAAGAGGGCGGCAAATTCCACGCATTTCGTTCGGTGTTCGACGGCTTCGAGACATTCCTGTTCGTGCCCAACACCACTGCGAAATCGGGAACGCATATTCACGACTCTATCGACAGCAAACGCATCATGTCGATGGTGGTTATTGCGTTGATGCCGGCGCTGCTGTTCGGTATGTATAACGTAGGTTACCAGCATTTCCACGCCACCGGTGCTGCCGGAGGTTTCTGGGAAATGTTCGCTTACGGTTTCCTGGCTGTATTGCCTAAAATCATTGTATCTTATGTAGTGGGTCTGGGCATCGAGTTTGTTGTGGCCCAGTGGAAGAAGGAAGAAATTCAGGAAGGTTTCCTGGTTTCGGGTATCTTGATTCCGATGATTGTGCCGGTAGACTGTCCGTTGTGGATTCTGGCAGTGGCCACTGCATTCTCCGTAATCTTTGCCAAGGAAGTATTCGGCGGTACGGGTATGAACGTGTTCAACGTTGCCCTGATTACGCGTGCCTTCCTGTTCTTCGCCTATCCTACGAAGATGTCCGGTGATGCCGTTTGGGTATCGGGCGACAGCATCTTCGGTTTGGGACAGACGGTAGACGGGCTCACCGTTGCCACTCCGCTGGGAGCAGCCGCTACTGCGGGCGCTTATCCGGAGTTCTCGTGGGACATGGTGACCGGCCTTATTCCGGGCTCCATCGGTGAAACCAGCGTCATAGCCATTGCCCTCGGCGCCATTCTGCTGCTGTGGACGGGCATCGCAAGCTGGAAAACGATGTTCTCCGTGTTCGTGGGCGGTGCATTCATGGGCTGGGTGTTCAACACCATCGGTCCGGACACTGCAATGGCCAACATGCCGTGGTACGAACATCTCGTGCTGGGCGGTTTCTGCTTCGGCGCCGTATTTATGGCTACCGACCCCGTAACTTCTGCCCGTACGGAAACAGGTAAGTACATCTTCGGATTCCTTATCGGCGCAATGGCTATCATCATCCGCGTGCTGAACCCCGGTTATCCCGAAGGCATGATGCTTGCCATCCTGCTGATGAATATCTTCGCTCCGCTGATTGACTACTGTGTGGTACAGGGCAACATCAGCCGCCGCGAGAAACGTGCAACCGCTAAGTCTAACAATTAAAATACCGGAAAAAGAAATGAATACCAATAGTAACAGTTATACTATCATTTATGCTTCGGTAATGGTTGTTATCGTTGCATTCCTGCTGGCATTCGTAAGTTCTTCTCTGCGTGCCACTCAGAACAAGAACGTGGAGCTGGATACGAAGAAGCAGATTCTTGCCGCCCTCAACATCAAGAATGTAGAGGATGCCGATGCAGAATATAATAAGTACATCAAGGGCGATATGCTGATGAACGAGGACGGTACGCTGACCGAGAACACCGGCGCATTTGCCACCGCTTACGAGAAAGAAGCAAAGGAAAATCACCGTCTGCACGTGTTTGTGGCCGAAGTGGACGGAGAGACGAAATATGTATTCCCCGTTTACGGTGCAGGTCTTTGGGGCGCTATCTGGGGGTATGTGGCCCTGAACAGCGACAAGGATACCGTTTACGGCGTTTACTTCTCTCATGCCAGCGAAACCCCGGGTCTGGGTGCGGAAATCGCAACCCCTCAGTTCCAGGGAGAATTTCCGGGCAAGAAGACACTGGAGAACGGTGAAATTGCCCTCGGCGTTGTGAAGAACGGAAAAGTAGAGAAACCGGACTATCAGGTAGACGGCATCTCAGGCGGTACTATCACCTCTGTGGGTGTGGATGCCATGCTGAAAACCTGTCTGAACAGCTACAAGAACTTTTTAACCAATAATAATGAGGAGAAATAAGAATATGGGAGCATTGTTTTCAAAAAAGAATAAAGAAGTATTCTCTACTCCGCTTGGACTGAACAACCCCGTTACCGTACAGGTGCTGGGTATCTGTTCTGCCTTGGCCGTTACCGCCAAGCTGGAACCGGCTATCGTGATGGGGCTTTCCGTAACGGTGATTACGGCATTCTCCAATGTAGTGATTTCATTGTTGCGCAAGACCATCCCCAACCGTATCCGTATCATCGTCCAGTTGGTGGTAGTTGCCGCATTGGTAACGATTGTAAGTGAGATTCTGAAAGCTTTTGCTTACGATGTAAGCGTACAGCTTTCCGTATATGTAGGTCTGATTATCACAAACTGTATCCTTATGGGACGTCTGGAAGCATTTGCCATGCAGAACGGTCCGTGGGAGTCTTTCCTCGACGGTGTGGGCAACGGTTTGGGATATGCCAAGATTCTGGTTATCGTGGCTTTCTTCCGCGAATTGCTGGGTTCGGGTACGTTGCTCGGTTTCAACATCCTGAACTACGAGCCTTTGCAGAAGATCGGTTATGTAAACAACGGCTTGATGCTGATGCCGCCCATGGCACTGATTCTCTGTGCCTGCATTATCTGGTATCAACGCGCACGCCATAAAGAATTGCAGGAAAAGTAATATAAATGAAGAATGAGGAATGAGGAATGAAGATTGTGCCGTCACTGTATGGAGATTCTTGATTCTTAATTCTTAGTTCTTAATTAAAAGAATTATGGAACATTTATTAAGTTTATTCGTCCGCTCCATTTTTGTGGACAATATGATATTTGCATTCTTCCTCGGTATGTGCTCTTATCTGGCCGTATCAAAGAATGTAAAGACTGCCGTAGGACTGGGTATCGCCGTAACTTTCGTGTTGGTGGTGACGCTGCCGGTCAACTACTTGTTGCAAACGAAAGTACTGGGTCCCGATGCCATCATTGAAGGCGTCGACCTCAGCTTCCTGAGCTTTATTCTTTTCATTGCCGTGATTGCCGCTATCGTGCAGTTGGTGGAGATGATTGTGGAACGTTTCAGCCCTTCGCTCTACGCTTCACTGGGTATCTTCCTGCCGCTGATTGCCGTGAACTGTGCCATTATGGGTGCGTCACTCTTCATGCAGCAGCGCATCAACGTGGGCGAGAGCGATCCTAAATTTATCGGTGGCGTTGCCGATGCTGTTTCCTATGCACTGGGTTCGGGTATCGGCTGGTTGCTGGCCATCGTGGGTCTGGCTGCCATCCGCGAGAAGATGGCTTACTCTGATGTACCTGCTCCGCTGAAAGGCCTGGGCATTACCTTCATCACGGTAGGTCTGATGGCAATGGCATTCATGTGTTTCTCTGGTTTGAACATCTAAAAGAAAGGAATAAGACAATGGATATGAATTTGATATTAGCAAGCATTGGAGTATTCCTCGTGGTTGTTCTGCTGCTTGTGGTTATTCTGTTGGTAGCCAAGAATTTCTTGGTTCCATCCGGTAATGTGAAATTGACTATCAACGGCGAAAAGGAACTGGAAGTCGCTTCCGGTTCGACGCTGCTGAATACGCTGTCTGTCAACGGCATCTTCCTTTCCTCTGCTTGCGGTGGCAAGGGCTCTTGCGGACAGTGCAAATGCCAGGTTGTAGAGGGCGGCGGCGAGATTCTGCCTTCCGAAATACCTCACTTCAGCCGTAAGCAGGTTCAGGATCACTGGCGTCTGGGCTGCCAGGTGAAGGTGAAGGGCGACATGGGCATCAAAATCGACGAGTCCGTACTCGGCGTCAAAGAGTGGGAGTGCGAGGTTATCTCCAATAAGAACGTGGCTACGTTTATCAAAGAGTTTATCGTGGCATTGCCCAAGGGCGAGCACATGGACTTCATCCCCGGCTCTTATGCGCAGATTAAGATTCCTAAATTCTCCATGGATTACGACAAGGACATCGACAAGTCCCTTATCGGCGAGGAGTATCTGCCTGCATGGGAGAAATTCGGTCTGCTCGGCCTGAAATGCCGTAACGATGAAGAAACCATCCGTGCCTACTCCATGGCTAACTATCCTGCAGAGGGCGACCGCATTATGCTGACGGTACGTATCGCCACTCCGCCTTTCAAGCCGAAAGACCAGGGCCCGGGCTTCATGGATGTGATGCCGGGTATCGCTTCCTCTTACATCTTCACCTTGAAACCGGGTGACAAGGTAACGATGAGCGGCCCTTACGGAGATTTCCATCCGATTTTCGACTCCAAGAAGGAGATGATGTGGATTGGCGGTGGTGCTGGTATGGCTCCGTTGCGTGCGCAGATTATGCACCTCACGAAGACGCTGCACACAACCGACCGTGTGATGAACTACTTCTACGGCGCGCGTGCCCTCAACGAGGTGTTCTACCTGGAAGATTTCCTGCAGATAGAAAAGGATTTCCCCAACTTCAAGTTCCACCTTGCACTGGACCGTCCCGACCCGGCAGCCGATGCAGCGGGCGTGAAGTATACTCCGGGCTTCGTACACAACGTAATCTACGAGACTTACCTGAAAGACCACGAAGCTCCCGAAGACATCGAATACTACATGTGCGGTCCAGGCCCGATGTCCAAAGCCGTTGAGAAGATGCTCGACGACCTCGGCGTTCCGGCTCAGAACCTGATGTTCGACAACTTCGGCGGATAAGGAAACGGTGTTGTCAAAGACACATAATAGTAAAATAGTGAAGAAACTCCGGCAGGGCTACGGCTCTTGCCGGAGTTTTTTTATGGGTATAGGATAGAGGCGGTTCGAAAGAAATGAGTATCTTTGCTTTATCGTAATCTAAAAACAGTGGACGGTATGAGCAATAAAATATATCCTATCGGAATACAGAACTTCGAGAAAATCCGCAAAGACGGGTATTTCTATATTGATAAAACCGCTTGGGTTTATCAGTTGGCCAAGACCGGCAGTTACTACTTCCTAAGCCGTCCGCGCCGTTTCGGCAAAAGTCTTCTGATCTCCACCTTAGAGGCCTACTTTCAAGGGAAAAAGGAATTGTTCAAGGGGCTGGCCATCGAGAAACTGGAGAAAGACTGGACGGAACATCCCATTTTGCATCTGGACTTGAACATCGAACGGTATGATACGCCCGAAAGTCTGGGTAATATACTGGAGAAGAACCTTTCCGAATGGGAAAAACTTTATGGCGCCGATGTTTCCGAACGTACATACTCTTTGCGCTTTGCCGGAATCATCAAGCGTGCTTGCGAGCAGACAGGGCAGCGTGTGGTAATCCTTGTGGACGAATACGACAAACCGATGCTCCAGGCTATCGGCAACGGGGAACTGCAAAAGGAATACCGCAACACGCTGAAACCTTTCTACGGTGTGCTCAAAACGATGGACGGCTGTATCAAACTGGCTTTCCTTACCGGGGTCACTAAATTCGGCAAGATCAGCGTATTCAGTGACTTGAATAATCTGGATGATATTTCCATGCAGGAAATGTATGTCGGTCTTTGCGGAATAACCGGACAGGAGATTCACGATAATCTTGAAGAAGAGCTTCACGAGTTGGCAGACGCTCAGAAAATGACCTACGAGGAAGCCTGTGCCGAGTTGAAGCGGAGATATGACGGCTATCATTTCGTAGAGAACACCGAAGGTATCTACAACCCTTTCAGCTTACTGAATACTTTTAAATATAAGAAATTCGGCAGTTACTGGTTCGAGACGGGAACACCCACCTACCTGATAGAACTGTTGAAACGCTACCATTACGACCTGGAACACATGGCGCATGCCGAAACGTATGCCGATGTGCTGAACAGTATCTATGGAGATGAGGAACCGTTGCCCGTAATTTTCCAGAGCGGTTATCTCACGATAAAGGGGTATGATGAACGTTTTGGTATTTATCGTCTCGGCTTTCCCAATCGTGAGGTGGAAGAAGGTTTTGTTAGATTCCTCATACCTTACTATACACGTTTCAACAAGATTGAAGCACCGTTTGAAATACAAAAGTTTGTACAGGAAATAGAGAGAGGCGAGCCCGATGCTTTCTTCCGCCGCCTGCAAAGTTTCTTTGCCGATACCCCCTACGAATTGGTGAAAGAACTGGAGCTGCACTATCAGAATGTGCTCTTCATCGTTTTCAAACTGGTAGGGTTCTATGTAAAAGCGGAGTATCACACTTCGCAGGGCAGGATAGACCTTGTGCTGCAAACCGACAAGTACGTTTATGTAATGGAATTCAAACTGAACGGCACTGCGGAAGAGGCTTTGCAGCAGATTAACGACAAGCAGTACGCACTGCCTTTTGCAGCGGACAGCCGCAAGGTACTCAAGATAGGGGTGAATTTCAGTAATACTACGCGCAATATCGAGCGTTGGGTGGTAGAGGAACTTTAAGTCAGCCATATTGCTGCCATTGTTTTTTCTCCGCCTGTACCGGCTCTTTTTCTACACATATGTTTTTTTTCTTCAGTACATACTGATTGTTTTTCCAGTGGGTACTCTTGGTTTATCCCGGTTAAACTCAAAGTTTATCCTCAATAAACTTGAAGTTTAACCGGGATAAATCGGGAGTTTGACCGGGATAAATTGTAATATACTTCATGCAGAACGAAGTGATATATACACCATCACCTCGTTTTCCGCCAATCTTTTCGTATCTTTGCTCCATTAAACCAAAGTACTTTATGGAACAATCTGACATACTTCGTAACTTACGGATAGAGCAACTCACCCCGATGCAGGAAGCAGCGCGGGATGCCTATCAATCGGATAAGGACCTCGTCCTGTTGTCGCCCACGGGGTCGGGCAAGACGCTGGCATTCCTGCTGCCGCTGGTGCAATCGCTCAAAGCCGATGTGCAGGGCGTACAGGCGGTGGTGCTCGTACCGTCGCGCGAGCTTGCCTTGCAGATAGAAAACGTATTCAAGTCGATGAACGTCCCTTTCAAGGCGATGAGCTGCTACGGCGGACGTCCGGCAATGGACGAGCACCGTACGATGAAGGGCATCAACCCTGCCGTTATCATCGGCACTCCCGGACGTATGAACGACCATTTGCGGAAGCAGAACTTCGATACCCGCTTTGTAACCACATTGGTGATAGATGAGTTCGACAAATGCCTTGAATTCGGCTTTCACGACGAGATGGCGGAAGTTATCGGACAGTTGCCTGCCTTGAAGAAACGGGTATTGCTGTCGGCAACGGATGCAGAGGAAATCCCGCAGTTCACCGGAGTGGGCGGGGGGGAATCGTCACCGCAGGTTGTCAAGCTGAATTTTCTTTCGGGCGAAACCGTATCCGGACGATTGGACTTGCAGAAGGTAATCTCTCCCGAAAAAGACAAGCTGGAGACATTGTACCGGCTGCTTTGTACGCTGGGCGACCGTTCTACACTGGTATTCGTGAACTATCGCGAGAGCGTGGAGCGTACGGTATCCTATCTGAAGTCGAAGAAATTCCCTTGCGATGCTTTTCACGGCGGTATGGAACAGGACGACCGCGAGCGGGCGCTCTATAAGTTCCGCAACGGCAGTTGCCCCGTCCTGGTATCGACCGACCTTGCCGCACGCGGATTGGATATTCCGGGCATCGACAACGTGGTGCACTATCACATGCCCGTCAACGAAGAAGCCTTTACGCACCGTAACGGACGCACGGCACGCTGGGAAGCGCGCGGCTCGTCTTTCCTGCTTCTGCATGCCGAAGAGCGTCTGCCCGATTATCTTCCGGAGGAGCTCTCCGTATTCGAATTGCCGGAGCAGACGCCGAAGCCTGCCAAACCCCGCTGGACTACCTTATATATAGGCAAAGGCAAGAAAGACAAACTGAACAAGGTGGACATTGTGGGCTTCCTGTATAAGAAAGGCGGACTGGTGCGCGAAGATGTAGGACAGGTGGATGTGAAGGAGCACTATGCTTTCGTGGCAGTCCGCCGCAGCAAAGTAAAGCAATTGCTTACACTGCTGCGCGGGGAAAAAATCAAGGGGATGAAGACTTTGATAGAAGAAGCTCGTTGACAGTATGTTATGAAGCATATCCGGTGATGTTATTAAGCATGGGAAAATAGTTTGTTTTTGATAATCATGCACTTTTTTTCAGTTTTTATTCCCGGTAGAAAGTTTTTTCAGCTTCTATCTTTCAGTTTACTTTTTAATACTTTTTGTGTTAAGTATACATAACAGTTTGGCGTATATTTCTTGTATATACCAATAAAAAGTAAGGCAAATACGCGATAAAGAAGAAAATTTATAAGGAAAGATTTGCAATGCAGAAATAATTCCGTAATTTCGCCATGTCGAAAGACATAAACGAACGAAATTGTATAACCAAAACAAACTTCAAATGAAAAAGCATAATTTCAACGCAGGACCTTCCATTCTTCCGCGTGAGGTGATAGAGGATACGGCGAAGGCTATTTTAGATTTCAATGGATCCGGTCTGTCTCTTATGGAGATTAGCCACCGCGCCAAGGACTTCCAGCCCATAGTGGACGAAGCCGTAGCACTGTTCAAAGAACTACTTAACATTCCCGAAGGCTATTCGGTGCTGTTTCTGGGGGGTGGTGCAAGTCTGGAATTCTGCATGATACCTTTCAACTTCCTCGAAAAGAAGGCCGCTTACCTCAATACGGGTGTGTGGGCAAAGAAAGCCATGAAGGAAGCCAAGGGATTTGGCGAGGTTGTAGAGGTTGCTTCTTCTGCTGAAGCCACCTATACTTACATTCCGAAAGATTATACGGTACCGGCCGATGCGGACTATTTCCATATCACCACCAACAATACTATCTATGGCACGGAATTGAAGGAAGACCTGAACGTAAACGTTCCTATGGTTGCCGATATGTCGTCCGATATTTTCTCCCGTCCTATTGATGTGTCTAAATACATCTGTATCTATGGCGGTGCACAGAAGAATCTGGCTCCTGCGGGTGTGACATTCGTTATCGTGAAGAACGATGCGGTAGGCAAAGTGTCCCGTTACATCCCCACCATGCTGAACTATCAGACTCACATCGATGGCGGTTCAATGTTCAATACTCCTCCGGTTGTTCCTATCTATGCGGCATTGCAGACATTGCGCTGGATAAAGGCTCAGGGCGGTGTGAAGGAAATGGAACGTCGCGCCATCGAAAAGGCAGATATGCTGTATGCCGAGATAGACCGCAACAAGATGTTTGTGGGTACTGCCGCCAAAGAAGACCGTTCACGCATGAATATCTGCTTCGTGATGGCTCCCGAATACAAGGAACTGGAAGCCGACTTCCTGAAATTCGCTACCGAAAAGGGTATGGTAGGTATCAAGGGACACCGTTCCGTAGGCGGTTTCCGTGCATCTTGCTACAATGCCATGCCGAAGGAAAGCGTACAGGCTTTGATAGACTGCATGCAGGAATTTGAGAAACTTCATTAATAATATTTGTTCACCACAGAGGGCACAGAGTCCCACAGAGATGAAATGAAAAGGAAAACTCTGTGAAACTTCGTGCGGTTCTGTGGTGAATCTTTTTTTAATACCATTGAATCATGAAAGTATTAGTTGCAACAGACAAACCGTTTGCAAAAGTTGCAGTAGACGGTATTCGCAAAGAAATTGAAGCAGCAGGCTATGAACTTGCCTTGCTGGAAAAATATGGCGATAAGGCAAAATTGCTGGAAGCCGTGAAAGATGCCAATGCCATTATTATCCGTAGCGACATTATTGATGCCGAGGTTTTGGATGCCGCCAAAGAGCTGAAAATCGTAGTGCGTGCCGGTGCGGGGTATGACAATGTGGACTTGGATGCCGCAACCGCCCACAATGTATGTGTGATGAACACTCCGGGGCAGAACTCCAACGCTGTGGCCGAACTGGCTTTCGGGCTTATGGTAATGGCTGTCCGCAATCTGTACAACGGTACTTCCGGTACGGAGCTGAAAGGCAAGAAGCTGGGCATTCATGCTTACGGTAACGTAGGCCGCAATGTAGCCCGCATAGCCAAGGGTTTCGGCATGGACATTTACGCATTCGACGCTTTCTGCCCGAAAGAGGTTATCGAGAAAGACGGTGTAAAGGCTGTGGCTTCGGCCGAGGAGCTTTATTCTGCCTGCGACATTGTTTCGCTGCACATTCCCGCAACGGCGGAAACCAAGAACTCCATTAACTATGCTTTGGTGGGCAGGATGCCGAAAGGCGGTCTGCTGGTGAACACCGCCCGCAAGGAAGTTATCAATGAAGCCGAGCTGATACAACTGATGGAAGAACGTGCCGACTTGAAGTACATGACCGATATTATGCCCGCAGCCAATGATACATTTGCCGCCAAGTTTGCCGGCCGTTACTTCTCCACACCGAAGAAGATGGGCGCGCAGACGGCCGAAGCCAATATCAATGCCGGCATTGCCGCTGCCAGACAGATTGTGGGCTTCCTGAAAGACGGCTGCGAGAAGTTCCGCGTAAATAAGTAATGGATTTATACTCTGACAACCATGGCAACAATAAAACCTTTTAAAGGGATTCGTCCCCCTCAGGATTTGGTAGAGCAGGTGGCATCCCGTCCGTACGACGTCCTGAATTCCGCCGAAGCGCGTGAAGAAGCGGCAGGAAACGAAAAATCCCTGTATCACATCATCAAGCCCGAAATAGATTTTCCGGTCGGTACGGACGAGCACGATGAACGTGTGTACCGGAAAGCGGCCGAGAACTTCCAAATGTTCCAGGACAAAGGCTGGCTGGTGCAGGACGATAAGGAGAACTATTACATATATGCCCAGACCATGAACGGTAAGACGCAATATGGTTTGGTGGTGGGCGCATACGTGCCCGATTACATGAACGGTGTTATCAAGAAGCATGAGCTTACCCGCCGCGACAAGGAAGAAGACCGCATGAAGCATGTCCGTGTGAACAATGCCAACATCGAGCCCGTATTCTTCGCTTACCCCGACAATGCAGTGCTGGATGCGGTCATTGCCCGTTACACGGCACAGAAGCCTGTTTACGACTTTGTGGCTCCGGACGACGGTTTCGGCCATACATTCTGGATTATCGACCGGCAGGAAGATATTGAGGTCATAACCAAAGAGTTTGCCAAGATGCCGGCACTTTACATTGCCGACGGGCACCACCGCAGTGCAGCCGCAGCCCTGGTGGGTGCGGAGAAAGCCGGACAGAATCCCAATCATCGCGGAGACGAGGAGTACAACTACTTCATGGCAGTCTGTTTCCCCGCCAACCAGTTGACTATCATCGACTACAACCGCGTGGTGAAGGACCTGAACGGGTTGACTCCCGGAGAATTCCTGGCTGCCGTAGGCAAGAACTTCACGGTAGAAGAGAAAGGAACGGAAATCTACAAGCCGGCAGGCCTGCATAACTTCTCCCTTTACCTGGACGGCAAGTGGTACAGCCTTACGGCAAAGCCGGGCACTTACAACGACAACGACCCTATCGGCGTGCTGGATGTTACCATTTCGTCCAACCTGATACTGGATGAAATCCTCGGTATCAAAGACCTCCGTTCCGACAAGCGTATCGACTTTGTCGGCGGTATCCGCGGGCTGGGCGAATTGAAGAAGCGGGTGGACAGCGGTGAGATGAAAGTGGCTTTGGCGCTTTATCCTGTGTCCATGAAGCAGTTGATGGACATTGCCGATACCGGCAATATCATGCCGCCCAAGACCACTTGGTTCGAACCGAAGCTGCGTTCGGGACTGGTAATTCATAAACTGGACTGATTCAGATATAATTTCAAAGAACGGATAAGAAGAAGGTGCATGGAAACTTGGCAGGTTTTGATGCACCTTCGCTATTTTATATTGCCATTCCCTTTTCCGGTATACGGAAAATACCGACCTTTGCCGTCAAAATAAGATACCGTTATTCGGCATTAGTTATTAAAACCAAAAGAACGATATGGGCAAAAAGGAAGAATACAAACTGAAGAACGAACAGTTCCTGCAAAATCTGCGTACCGAAGAAGGCGTAAAGGAGTTGGCTGCCGGCGTGCTTTACCGTATCCTGGAAAGCGGGCAGGGCAGTAGTGCTACTCCTCGATTAAACAGTATTGTGTCGGTGCATTACAAGGGAACGCTCATTAACGGCAGGGAGTTTGACAATTCCTGGAAGCGCAACTGTCCGGAGGCTTTCCGGCTGAACGAAGTAATCGACGGCTGGCAGATAGCCTTGCAGCAGATGCGCGTGGGCGACCACTGGATGGTCTACATCCCGTACACCGTGGGATACGGCACACGCACCAGCGGGCCTATTCCGGCTTTCTCCACACTGATATTCGAAGTGAAACTGCTGGGCATTGCCTGAGAGAGGGTGTGAACAATCATGTTACGGAACGGAGACCTTACCCGGGGTGGCATAACGGGTACGCTGTTGCGTTTTACCCTGCCTATGATGGCGGGTTCGTTGCTGCAACAGTGCTATAACATAGCCGATACGCTGATTGTAGGGCAGTGCATCGGTGCGGATGCACTGGCGGCGGTAGGGTCGGCGTATACGCTGATGGTCTTCCTTATCTCCATCCTTCTCGGTTTGTCTATCGGCAGCGGCACGGTATTCTCGTTGCATTACGGTGCGGGAAACCATTCCGCCCTGCGCCGCAGCATTTTCGTGTCGTTCGTACTGATAGGGGCGGTCACATGCGTGCTGAATGTGGCGGTATTCGTATGGCTGGACCCCATTCTCCGTTTGCTGCAAGTGCCGCAGGACATTTACGGCATGATGCGCGGTTACCTGTGGATAATCTTTTGCGGCATTGTTTTTACGTTTATCTATAATTTCTATGCGGCGATGCTGCGTGCGGTGGGAGATTCGGTAACTCCTCTCTGGTTTCTGGCACTCTCTGTGGCACTGAATATCGTTCTCGACCTGTTTTTCATCCTGCAACTGGACTGGGGCATCGAGGGGGCTGCGATAGCTACGGTCATGGCACAGGGAGTCGCTTCTGCGGGAATTATGCTCTATACCTGGAGGAAGCGTCCGGAACTGCGGCTGCATATCGGAGACATGCGCTTTGACCGTGGCAGCCTGAAAGAGATAGTCTCTTTCTCCACACTGACCTGTGTGCAGCAGTCGGTCATGAATTTCGGCATCCTGATGATACAGGGGCTGGTCAACAGCTTTGGCACGGCAGTCATGGCCGCCTTTGCCGCTGCCGTCAAGATAGACTCCTTTGCATACATGCCCGTGCAGGAGTTCGGGAACGCCTTTTCCACTTTCATCGCGCAGAACTTCGGGGCGAAACGTTACGGGCGTATCCGCCGGGGTGTCCGCAGCGCCTTGCTTACTACGGTTATCTTTTCGATTATCGTCTCCGTGCTCGTGTTCGTCTTTGCAGAACCGCTGATGCTGATTTTCGTTCATCCGGGCGAAACGGAAATCCTTGCTACCGGAGTGGAGTACCTGCGCATAGAGGGTGCGTTTTACTGCGGCATCGGCATTCTGTTCCTGCTTTACGGCTATTACCGGGCTGTCCGGAAACCGGGGATGTCGGTAGTGCTCACGGTGATTTCGCTGGGCACTCGCGTGGCGCTATCCTACCTACTGGCGGCTATTCCTTCTGTCGGGGTAACGGGCATCTGGTGGTCTATTCCCATCGGTTGGCTGCTGGCGGACGCGGTGGGTATCCTGTATTATAAAATGAAGAACGGAGCATGAACAATTCCCTTGCGGCATGCTTGCGTTGTGCAGGATTCTTTTTAGTTCTTCATTGGGCTAAGTATCAATAAAAGCGGTATCTTTGCGCCCGATTTTTCAGAAAGAGATACTGTCATGACCAATAATCGTCTTAAAGGATTTACTTACGGAGCCGTTGCCGCTGCCAGTTACGGCATGAACCCGTTGTTTGCATTGCCCTTGTACGGGGCGGGAATGAGTGTGGACTCCGTCCTCTTTTACCGTTACTTTTTCGCCGTTGTGATGCTGGGCATCCTGATGAAGGTGAAGAAACAGTCCTTTGCGCTGAAGAAGGCGGATATACTTCCGCTGGCGGTAATGGGGCTGCTGTTCTCCTTTTCCTCGTTCTTTCTCTTCGAGAGCTATAACTACATGGATGCGGGCATTGCGTCCACCATCCTGTTTGTCTATCCGGTGCTGGTTGCCATCATCATGGCGGTGTTTTTCCACGAGAAGGTCTCCTTCATCACGATGTTCTCCATAGCGCTGGCGTTTACGGGCATCTCCCTGCTGTACGAGGGTGGGGACGGGAAGACGTTGAGCATGCTGGGCGTACTGTTCGTTATTCTCTCCTCGCTGACCTACGCCATATACATCGTAGGCGTGAACCGCTCTTCACTCAAGGAGCTGCCTACGGCGAAACTCACTTTCTATGCTCTGCTCTTCGGCATCAGCATCTATGTGGTGCGTCTGGACTTTTGCACGGCTTTGCAGCCCGTCCCTTCGCCGGTGCTGTGGGCAAATGTCCTTTCGCTGGCTTTGTTTCCCACTATCATTTCGTTGGTGCTGATGACGCTCTCCATCCACCTCATCGGCTCCACGCCGGCTGCCATATTGGGGGCGCTGGAACCGGTGACGGCGCTGTTCTTCGGCGTGGTGGTGTTTGGCGAGCAGCTCACTCCGCGCATCATGCTCGGCGTACTGATGATACTTACTGCCGTAACACTGATAATTGCGGCAAAGCCGTTGTTGCAACTGGTGAGGAGGCGCATCGGCTGAAAAGCGGCTCTTTCTTCTGCCGCGATAAAGTTTTTTTTGCCGGCTATCAAAAGGCGGATAGCAAAAAGTGTAGTATCTTTGCGGCATGAGCGAAGATACGTATAAAACCATAGCCGTCCCGTCCGAGGGAATTTATACCGAGAAGCGCAGCAAGTTTATCGCTATTGCCTTGCCGGTGCGTACGGTTGAAGAAGTAAAGGCGCATCTGGAAACTTATCAGAAGAAATACTACGATGCCCGCCACGTGTGTTATGCCTATATGCTGGGGCACGAGCGCAAGGATTTCCGTGCCAATGACAACGGCGAACCGTCCGGTACGGCGGGAAAGCCTATCTTGGGGCAGATAAACTCGAACGGACTGACGGACATCCTGATTGTCGTAGTCCGTTATTTCGGCGGCATAAAGCTGGGAACCAGCGGACTGATAGTGGCTTATAAGGCTGCTGCTGCCGAGGCCATCGCTGCTGCCACCGTCATTGAAAAGACGGTGGACGAAACGGTGACCGTCCTTTTCGAGTATCCTTTCATGAACGATGTGATGCGCATTGTCAAGGAAGAGGAGCCAGAGATGCTGGAGCAGTCGTACGACATGGACTGCCGCATGACGCTCCGCATCCGCAAGTCGGCAATGCCCAAGTTGAGGGCGCGTCTGGAGAAGGTGGAGACTTTACGTTTTGAGGAAGCGTAAAGTCTCCGGGTTTTCCATATCTTTTGTACGGATTTACTTATCTTTGCACACTTATTTAATCAAAATCGAGTTGATATGGCATTTGAAGCAACCAAGCGCGAGCTGGGCGAACTGTATACCTTCTTCCGTCTGCTGGCGGACGGAAAGGTCTTTCCGGGAACGCCGGACGCGCAGAGAGATGATAGGAAGTATTGGCCTGTGGCGCTGATACAGAGAGAGGAACATGACGGCACGCGCCGTTATTATATCGGGGAAGAGGATGTGCGCATTGTCAGCGGTACGGTGGAGAAGGACGGTACGTTTACCGCATCGGCAGGAAAAGAGCCGCTTTCGTTTCCCCGTGCGGACTTTGGCGATGCGGCGGAAATCATACTCCATCTGCTCAGAAATGAGCAAGGCGAGGAGGTGGAAGTTTCCGAAGGGCTGGAAGCCTTTCTGGATGCTGTGAACATCTACGACTTGGAGTCCAGAACCGATGACCGTACCGACTTCTCCGTAGCTTTCTGGAGTGCGGACGCTCCGCTCACGGGCTTCACCGTCCGTTGTCGTCTCAGCCGCATGAATCCTTTGCTGGACGGCGGGCGCACGGCCAATCTGAAGCTGGAGCAGAGCGGCGTGAAGTTTGCCGTGCCCACGGTAAACAAGGTGAACGCCTTGCCCGAATCGCCTATGGAAGTTGCCGAACGCATGATGATGATTGAGCGTCTGGGCGGCGTGTTGAAGTATTCCGACGTTGCCGACCGTGTGTTCCGCTGCAACCTGCTGATGATAGACCTCCACTTCCCCCGTATGCTGGCCGAGATGGTGCGTATCATGCATCTGGACGGCATTACCCGTGTTGCCGAACTGACGGAACGCATTAAGGAGATGAATCCCCTGAAAATCAAGGACGAACTGATAAACAAGCACCGCTTCTACGAGTTCAAGATGAAACAGTTCCTGCTGGCGCTTGCAACGGGCATGCGTCCGGCAAAGATTTACAACGGTACGGACTCTGCCGTGGAAGGCATGCTGCTGACCAATGGAGACGGCGGGGTGCTCTGCTACCATAAGTCCGACCGGCAGACCTTTGCCGACTTCCTTTACCGGAACACCCGTTTCGAGAAGGGTTCGGTAGATAAGGACAAATACGGCTTCCTGGAGCGGGAGAACGGTGTGTATTACTTTAAACTGAACGTAAAGATAGGATTGGTAAAGCGCTGACCGTCTGTTTGGCGCCGGTATAGGCGGAACGGCAGACTGAAACTTAACGCATTTACTCTCCTTACATAAAAAAACATATATCCTGACAATGAGCAACGAAGTATTGGAAAACATCAAGTCGCGCCGCAGCGTGCGTACTTACACGGAACAGCAGGTTTCCGCCGGAGATTTGAACCTTATACTGGAAGCGGCAGCGTATGCCCCCAGCGGCATGAACTTCCAGACGTGGCATTTCACCGCCATCCAGGATGCCGCCGTGCTGACCGAACTGAATGAAAAGATAAAAGGCGCTTTTGCCAAGAGCGACGACCCTCATTTGCAGGAGCGCGGACATAGCGAAACCTATTGTTGCTATTACCATGCTCCGACGCTGGTCATCGTCTCCAACGAGCCTACCCGCTGGTGGGCGCCTATGGACTGCGCATGCGCCTTGCAGAATATTTTCCTTGCCGCCAAGTCTTTGGGCATCGGCTCTTGCTGGATTAACCAATTGGGGCAGACCTGCGACGACCCCGACGTGCGTGCTTTCCTCACCCGCCTCGGCATTCCCGAAAATCACCGTGTGTACGGCTGTGCCGCCTTGGGCTATGCCCCTGCGGATGCTCCCGTGAAAGAGAAGAAGCTGGCGGCAGGCACGGTAACCGTAATCCGCTGACGGTGCATGTATCATGTATAGGCGGAGAGCCTGTTTATATCCCCGCCAGGATGTACCATACGGCAACAAGGTGGCAGCCCGACCCCGCCAGTACGAAGAAATGAAAAGCCGAGTGCATATAGCGTACGCTGCGTATGGAATACAACGCCGCACCGCCTATATAGCATACTTCAGGCACGGATTACACAGATTTCGCAGAAACAGAAAAAATCAAGTAAATCCGTGAAATCCGTGTAATCCGTGCCTAAAAAAATCATCGGGTATATTTCACTACCCTATTCGAAGCACCCGTAGCACGTAGGCAGCAGTTTGCGGTCGCCCAACGTATTGTCCACCCGTGCCACGTTCACCCAGAACTTGTTGTCGCGTACGCTTTCTATCGGATAGGCGGCTTTCTGCCGGGTATAGCTGTGCTCCCATGTATCGGCCACCACTTCGTATTCGGGATGCGGGGCATTTACCAGCACATTGTCGGTCTTGTCCGCTTCGCCGTTCTTCACTTCCTGAATCTCCTGCCAGATGGCGAGCATTACGTGTACGAAGTTATCCAGTTCGGCAAGGCTTTCGCTCTCCGTGGGTTCTATCATCAGCGTGCCGTGAACGGGGAAGGAGAGGGTAGGCGCATGATAGCCGTAGTCCATCAGTCGCTTGGCGATGTCGTTTTCGCTGATGCCCGTTTCCTCGTGCACCTTGCGGCACTCCAGTATCATTTCGTGGCCGACAAAGCCGTTTGCCCCGCGATAAACGATGCCGTAGGTATCCTTGAAGCATGCAGCCAGGTAGTTGGCGTTCAGGATGGCCGTTTGCGTGGCGCGTGCCAGTCCTTCCGCACCCATCATGCGGATGTAGCCGTAGGTGATGGGCAGGATGCCCGCGCTGCCGAAGGGTGCTGCCGCAACTTCATTGGCGGCATTGCCGAACAGTCCGTGTCCCGGCAGGAACGGAACCAGATGCTCTGCCACGCAGATAGGGCCTACGCCCGGTCCGCCGCCGCCGTGAGGAGACGCGAATGTCTTGTGCAGGTTCAGGTGGCATACATCGGCGCCGATAAATCCGGGGTTGGTCAGCCCCACCTGGGCATTCATGTTGGCGCCGTCCATATACACCTGTGCGCCGCAGGCATGGATAATCTGGCAGATTTCCACGATTTCCGTTTCAAAGATGCCGTGGGTGGAGGGGTAGGTAATCATCAGCGCGGCAAGGCTGTCCTTGTTCTCTTCGGCTTTGGCGCGGAGGTCGGCCATGTCAACGTTGCCCTGTTCGTCGCAGGCGCAGGTAACGGTGGTGAAACCGGCCTGGACGGCGGAAGCCGGGTTGGTGCCGTGCGCCGAAGCGGGTATCAGCACCTTGTTGCGGTGTCCCTGCCCGATGCTCTCCTGATAGGCGCGGATTACGCGCAGCCCCGCATACTCTCCGGCAGCGCCGGAATTGGGTTGCAGGCTTACGCCGGCAAATCCGGTTATCACTTTCAGTTCCTCGCTGAGGTTGTGTATAAGCTCGCGGTAGCCTTCCGCCTGGTCTTCGGGAACGAGCGGGTGCATGCCCATGAATTCCGGACGGCTGAGGGGCAGCATCTCCGCGGCGGCGTTCAGCTTCATGGTGCACGAGCCGAGCGAAATCATGGAGTGCGCCAGTGAGATGTCCTTGCGGTCCAGCCGCTTGATGTAGCGCATCATCTCCGTCTCCGTGTGGTATTTGTTGAACACCTCGTGCGTCAGGTACGCGCTCTGACGGCGGAATGCTTCCGCAATGGTGCAGCTTTCGGGGATGTCGGCGGCTTTGGTATAGTCCTTTCCGGCGGCGATGCCGAAAATGGAGAGCAGTACGTTTACTGCGGCGAGGTCGGTGGTTTCGTCAATGCTCATGCCCACGTCGCCGTTCTTGAAGTAGCGCAGGTTCACTTCCTTGCTCAGGGCAACGGTGCGCACTTGCTGTGCCGATACATTGTCGGGCAGGGCGAAGCGGAGCGTGTCGAAGTATTGGGCGTTCATCTGCCTGTATCCTAATTTATTGATTTCCTGTTCCAGAAATGCGGCGATGCTGTGGATGCGTCCGGCGATGGTGCGGATGCCTTCCGGCCCGTGATACACGGCATAGAAGCCTGCCATCGTGGCCAGCAATGCCTGTGCGGTACAGATGTTGGAAGTGGCCTTCTCGCGTTTGATGTGCTGTTCGCGGGTTTGCAGCGCCATGCGGTAGCACAGTTTTCCGTATTTGTCTTTGGACCAGCCGATGATGCGTCCCGGCATGTTGCGCTTGTACTCGTCGCGTGTGGCGAAATAAGCTGCCGACGGGCCGCCGTAGAACATCGGCGTACCCAGCCGCTGGGTGGTTCCGAATACGATGTCCGCTCCCCATTCTCCCGGCGGGGTGAGCAGGGCGAGGCTCAGTATATCGGCGGCAACCGCCACTTTGCAGCCTGCGGCGTGCGCTTTCTCCACGAATGCGCGGTAGTCTTCTATGTTTCCGCCGGCATTCGGATACTGCACAATGCAGGCAAAGGTGTCGGGCGTGAGTTCCGTTTCGCCGTACTTGCCCGTGCGTATTTGGATGCCCTGCGGGATGGCGCGGGTGGTGACAACGGCAAGTGTCTGCGGGAATACGCTTTCGTCCACGAACACCACGTTGGCTCCCGACTTCTGCATATCGCGCGGGCGCAGGGCGTACATCATCGTCACGGCTTCGGCGGCGGCGGTTGCCTCGTCCAGCAGGGAGCAGTTGGCAAGGGGCATGCCGGTGAGGTCGCATACGGCGGTCTGGAAGTTCAAGAGGGCTTCCAGGCGTCCTTGCGACACTTCGGTCTGGTAGGGCGTATAGGAGGTGTACCAGACGGGGTTCTCGAACACGTTGCGCTGGATTACGGCAGGCGTCACGGTGTTGTACCACCCCATGCCGATGTAAGTGGTGTAGAGTTTGTTTTTGGCTGCCAGTGCCGCGATGTGCTGTCCGAACTCGTATTCGGTCATGGCTTCGGGCAGTGCCAGCGGTTCTTTGAGACGGATATTCGCGGGGATGGTTTTATCAATCAGCTCGTCCAGGCTGCTCACTCCGATTTTGCGGAGCATCTGCTCTTCGTCCTTTTTGCTGATGCCGATGTGGCGGTTAGCCAATAGGTCGTTTTTCATAACGGTAATGATTTAGAAGTTTATTGTTTTTCGCCGCAGGGGGCGGGCCGGTACTTGCGTCTGCTACGGGCGGACCGGTGTCCTGCGCTTTCTGCGGCGGGCTTTTTTATCCGGAGAACGGGGGGAGGCTTACCTGAAGAACGGGTTCTCCGCCTTTTCGGTGCCGATGGTTGTGGGGGCTCCGTGCCCCGGATAGACAACCGTTTCGCTGGGCAGTATGAACAGGCGGCTGCATATATGTTCTATCAGTTCGTCGAAGTTGCCGCCGGCAAGGTCGGCACGGCCGATGCTGCCCTGGAACAGTACGTCGCCGGAGAACATGCAGTGCTCTGCCGCGCAGTAGTACACCAGGCTGCCCGGCGAGTGTCCCGGCACGTGGATGGCTTCCAGCTCCGTATGGCCGAAGGTGATGATGTCTCCGTCGTGCAGGTAAGTGCCCAGCGGTACGGGCGGTTCCGGCAACTGGAAACCGAACATGCGGCTTTGCTTGGGTGCTTCGTCAATCCAGAACTCATCCGCCTGGTTGGCTTCCGCTTTCAGTCCGAATTCTTTCAGCATGAAGGGGTTGCCGAAGATGTGGTCCAGGTGCAGGTGCGTGTTCAGCAGGTGCTTCACTTGCAGCCCGTTGCTGATGATAAAGTTCTTTAAAGCCTGTTTCTCTTCTTCGTAGAAACAGCCGGGATCGATAACTACGGCTTCCAGGGTTTCGTCCCACAGCACGTAGCAGTTTTCCGGGAACATGTTAAATTCAAATCTCTTTATCTTCATGGCGTATATATAGGCGTTTAATTCGATAGGTTGTTTGTTACGGTTTCTAAAGTGCTACATTAATTTTCTAAAGTGCTACATTAGCTCTCCAGAGTGCCACTTCAGCTTTCCAGAGTGCTACATTAGCTTTCCGGAGTGCTCGTTCAGTTTGCCACGTACACCACCTTTTTGGTCTCGAAGAACTCTTCCCCGAAGAATTCCTTGAGGTTCCACATCGTGGTTTTGTTCTTTACGGGCATCGTCTCTCTCTCCAGCTCTCCGCCTTTGAGGCAGATGAGTCCGTTGGGCAGTGCGTTCTGCTGTTTGGGCGAGATGTTCTTGCGGATTATTTTCAGCAAGTCGGTAAGGGGCATTACGGCACGGCTCACCACGAAGTCGAACAGTTGCTTTTCCTCTTCGGCGCGTGCGTGGCGGGTGGTTACGTTTTTCAGTCCGATGCTGCCGGCTATCTCGGTGGCCACGCGCACTTTCTTGCCGATGCTGTCCACCAGGTGAAACTGCACTTCGGGAAAGAGTATCGCCAGCGGGATGCCCGGAAAGCCGCCTCCCGTGCCTAAGTCCATGACTTTCGTACCCGGCTTGAAGCGGATTACTTTGGCTATGCCCAGGGAGTGGAGCACGTGGTGCTCGTACAGGTTTTCAATGTCTTTACGCGAGATGACGTTTATTTTGGAGTTCCAGTCCGTATAGAGGTCGTAGAGGGCGGCGAACTGCCTTTTCTGCTCCTCTGTCAGGTCGGGAAAGTATTTCAGGATAAGTTCCATTGTTGTGTTATGAGTTATAAGTTATGGGTTATGGGTTGCGCACATCGTTCAGCGCCATTGTTTCGTCGCTCAGCAGGTGCTGCATCATTTCGTACGGTAGTGTTATCTTTACGGGGCCCATTACGTAGGGGGCGATGTCGTAGACATTGTAATAGAATGTGATGCCGTCCTTGCCCAGGTAGAAGTTCTCGGTAGGCGTGAGGTCGCCGGTGGTGACGTATCCCATATCTTCCAGTTCCTGGCGGGTGGCTACTTTGTTGTCCGCCATAAGCTGGTTCCAAAGGAGGTCGGTGAGCTGCTCCTTGTAGTCGCCGGCAAACAGGTCGTCCAGGCGGATGGGAGCGAGTGTGCGCAGGTCGAGGTTGAGGAAGGTGGACATATAGATGCCGTGTGCGCCGCCGGTGTATTCGTTGTAGTCGATGCGGTAAACGAGCAGATGCCCGGTGTACAGTTGCACATGGCTTTCGATGCCTTTATAGTAGGAGTACCATGCCCCTATCTCTCCGGCATTCTCCTTGTCCTGCTCGTCTTTGCGGTACATCGGTTCCAGGTCTTTGCGGTAGTCGCCCACGTACTTTTCGGTGTACTTCTTTACGGCTTCTTCGGGAGTCATGCCCATGTACTTCTCGCCGAAGCAGGCGGAGAGGAAATAGGTGTTCAGACTGTCCTTCATCTTCTCGTCCGAAGATTGGGAAGCGTACGCAAGGTTAATGATAAGGTTGCATGCCGGCTTGGCGGTATCACCGAAGAGATGGGCGGTTTCGTTCACTTGTATGCTGTCGAACTCCAGCGCTCCGGCGTTTTTGTTCATGGTGTTACCACAGGAAAAGAAAAAGCCGCTTGCCGCAAGCAGAAGGACAAGTAGGCTGACAGTTTGTTTTTTCATATTGGATTTCGTTTATAAAACAACATTTCATTCAGGAAACTTTATCGACAAATATAGAACTTATTAGTGAACTCCACGCATAAAAAGGAAAAAAATAATCCCGGCAGGCGGTTAAAACTTCCTATCTCCGGCAATCCCCGCCCGTGCGCCTCACAAGACGGATATTCCCGCTCCGCAATACGCGCCACAGCTTGCACGCAGGCCGGAGGGGAAGGAGGAATTGAACAAACGCTCCGTTCCGGTTGTTTACTAAGTTCAAAGTAACAACCCCCTAAAGTTTATATAGAATGAACAATATATTGAAGAACGTATGTTCTGCGCAGAAACTGCACGGCGCGGAACATGCCGGTAGTATGGAACACCGTGAGATGGAAGAGCGGAACAGCCGGTACCGCTGCCTGAAGATGAAGGCCGCCGCCGCGTGGGCGCTTGCCGTATTGCTGTCGCTGCTTTCCGTCTTTGGCGGTGAGGTGTCCTATGTCAACGAAATACAGATGTCGCTGGCTGCCCTTGTGCTGCTGTTTCCGGGAAACGCTTTCTATGCGGCCGCCCGGAAGCAGCTTTGTGCGGGGCGCATCGGGCTGGATACGCTGATTGCCTTCGGCGCTTCCGTTGCTTTCCTTTTCAGTCTGTTCAACACGTTCTTTCCGGACTATTGGCTCAGGGTGGGGCTTCACCCGTATGTCTACTACGAAGTGGCGGTGCTGGTTGTAGCGGTGGGGCTCACCGGCAAGGTGTTCCGCTTCCTGCCCGAAGAGCGGCACGGTGCAGACCGCATAGCCCGGATTTTCTTTCCCGTCCTGGCGGGAACGGCGGTTGCCGTGTTTTTTATCTGGATATTCTGGGGCGGTATGACTGCTGTGCCGCATGCGTTCTATGCGGTCGTTTCCGTTTTTATCGTTGCATGCCCGTGTGCGCTGGGGCTGGTCGCTCCGCTTGCCCTGACGCGCGGCATAGGCCGGGCTGCCGATATGCACATCCGGATAAAGGATTCCCTGGCGCTGGAACGTCTGGACAAGGCCGATGTAGTGGTCTTTGACAAGACCGGCACGCTGACCGAGGGGCAGCCTACGGTCACCGCCTGGCTGTGGGCGCAGTATCAGGAAGAGGATTTCAAGCGGATATTGCTGGCCACGGAAATGAACTCGCCCGACCCGCTGGCAGCAGCCATTACCGCCGCCCTGCGCGAAGAACGCATAACTCCCGCACCGTTGGACGGCTGCGGGGTGCTGAAAGGCAAGGGGATGAAGTCCCTCTGCAACGGTACGGAATATTGGGTAGGCAGCCATAAGCTGCTGAAAGACTATCGGGCTTATCTTTCCGATGTGCTGGGAGATATGCTGGTGGAGTATGAGTCGGAGGGAAACAGCATCGTTTACTTCGGGCGTGAGGATGAGCTGCTTGCCATAATAGCTGTCAAGGACAGACTGAAAGCGACCGCTTCCGGTGTAGTCAAAGAACTTAGGGGGCAGGGGCTGGACATCTGTATGCTGACGGGCGACGGTGAGCGTACCGCTTCGGCCATAGCGGGGAAGCTGGGCATCATCCGTTACATGTCCGACGCCCAGCCGGAGGATAAGGAGGCCTTTATCCGCGAACTCCGCTTGCAGGGGAAGAAGGTGGTTATGGTGGGCGACGGCGTCAACGACGCACAGGCGCTGGCTGCCGCCGATGTAAGTATTGCCGCGGGTGCAAGTGCCGGTGATGGGCTGACGGACAAGGCTATGATAGTGATGAAATCCGCCGATTTGCAGTCGCTCCCCCGGCTGTTCGACCTGTCCCGCCATACGCTCCGGCTGATGCGCCGTAACTTTTTCCGGACAATGGCCTTTCATCTGGCAGGCGTGCTGGTAGCTGCGGGCATTCTCTATCCGGTGTACGGAATACTGTTGACGCCCATGCTGGCTGTAACGGTCATAGCGCTCTCCTGCATCATGCCGGTGAAGGGGTAGGGGGCTAGCTGTTTCTGTATTCCAGCGGGCTCATTCCCAAGTGCCGCTTGAAATACTTGCCGAAGAACGAGGCGCTGGGGAAGTTCAGCGAATAGGCTATCTCCTGGATGGTCATGTCCGTGGATTTCAGCTTGGCTTTTATGTCGATGATAACGACATGCGCTATGAGGTCCAGCACATTCTTCCCGGTCACCTGCTTGATGGTGGTGCTGAGGTGTTGCAGCGATATGCCCAGTTTCGCGGCATAGAACTGCGCGCGGCGTTCGGTGGTGTAGTTCTCGATGACCAGTTGTATGAACTCACGGCAGATTTCCTCTTTCCGGCTTTTAATCCTGTTTTGGGAGTCGGGACGGCTGCTGTATAGCTCGTTGACACCATAAAGAAGGGTGTCCAGCACGTTCTGCGCCATTCGCGTCCTGGGCATGTACGGCCCGGTGGATATGCGGGCAAGCAATGCGAAGTAATCCCGGAAATAGGAAGCGACGGTTTCGTTGAGCGGTATCACGGGAGCTTCTATAATCTTGGAGTACGAGCTCATGGTGGACTGGATGATGTTGACTCCGTTGAGGCAATGTTCGGAAAATCCGGCAAAGCAGATGCGCACTTTCTCCTTCTGCCCGTGAAACTGGATGATGGTGCCCGGAAGCAGGATGATGAAGTCGCCTTGCTTGATTTCGGTATCTATAAGATTGATGGATACCGTGATGGAACCTTCGGTGCACAAGGCGAAGATACATGCTTTCAGCCGGCACGATTGCTTGTAGATGTTCAGGATGTCTTCCGTGACATCTGTCCATGCAATCAGGTCTACGGGGAGGTCGACGTGTGGGAATTCCATAAGCGTTGTCGTTTTTGGTCTGTGCAAAGTTACACTTTTATTTTTCAATCTCCGCCTTTTTGAAACAACAATGTCCCGGCGCAATGTTTCATGGTGGTCAGGATTTGCTCTACCGTGCATCGGATGCGGGCAGTGGCCCAATCCTGCCGCATGGCTTGTTCAAGGCTCACCGGAGCGTTTATGATGGAATATATGCCGATAAATCCCATCTCTTTAAGCTCCCGGCACATTGCCACGGATCCGCCTATGGCGATGACGGGGATTCCTTTTCGTGCGGCATGCCTCAGGACTCCTGCTGCTGTCTTTCCCGCTGCTGTCTGGGCGTCTATCCGTCCCTCGCCCGTGATGACGAGGGACGCTCCTTCGAGAAGCGAGTCGAATGCAATGGCGTCGAGCACCATTTCAATCCCTGCGGTCAGCCTGGCATTTAAAAAGGCTTTGAAGGCGCCGCCTAATCCGCCGGCTGCACCGGCTCCGCTCAGGGGTACTATGTCGGTCTGGAACTGTCCGGCTATCACCCGGGCGAAGGAACGCATACCACGGTCCAGGGCTTCCGCGGTTTGAGGGTCTGCTCCTTTTTGGGGAGCAAAGACACGGGCAGCTCCGTCCGGTCCGCAAAAGGGGGTATTGACATCGCAAGCCACGATAAATTCGGACTCCCGTGCTGCGGGCATCAGAGACGACATGTCTATCCGGGCGATGGATTTCAAATCCCTGCCGCAGCCTTTCAGCCTTTGTCCGCGGCTGTCGAGAAACCTCACTCCCAATGCGGAGAGCATGCCTGTGCCTGCATCGTTGGTGGCGCTGCCGCCTATTCCGACCAGGAATTTGCGGCATCCCCTGTTCAGCGCGTCAGAAATCATCTCGCCGGTTCCGTACGTAGAAGTAATCCACGGGTTCAGTTCGTCGGGAAGCAGGAGCGGCAGTCCGCTGGCGGCAGACATTTCCATAACGGCGGTTTTCACGCCGCCTGACCTTACAATGCCGTAGGCTGCCTTTACCGGTCTGCCCAAGGGGTCTGTAACGGAGGCTGCGTACATATCTCCTCCCACTGCTTTGACAATGGCCTCTACGGTTCCCTCGCCCCCGTCCGCCACACCGGCTTTGACAACATTGCACTGCGGGAAAACATCCTTGATTCCTCTCTCCACGGCATCGGCCACTTCGGCCGAAGTCAGGGAGCCTTTGAACGAGTCCGGTGCTACAACGATTTTCTTCATGCTCTTCAATTTATATTATATATAATGTGGCAACAAAATTATAAAATAGGGGGGAGGTAATGCATGCTTTCGTCCGAAAAATAATCTTCGTGCCTTGACGATTGTCAGATTATGAAAAAAGCCTGCGCCCGGGATGCTTGTATAATTCCGGGATTTCGTATCTTTGCATAGACCGGATGAAGCTCCGGGCATGTGCTCCAATCATGCCACGTGCGGTTGGGCGGTAAAATAGTATGTTTGTCTTATGAAACTGGAAATATCTGATTGGAAAACCGTTCCCTACGCCGAGGCGTGGGACAGGCAGACGGCGTATTTCGATGCGCTTGTGCATGCCAAGCAGGCAGGAGAGGAGTATGTGAACCGTATCGTACTCTGCGAGCATCCGCATGTATATACATTGGGACGCAGCGGTAAGGAAACCAATATGCTGCTGGGCGAAGAGCAGTTGCGTGCCATAGGCGCTTCGCTCTATCACATAGACCGGGGCGGCGACATCACTTATCACGGGCCGGGGCAGCTTGTGTGCTATCCTATCCTGAACCTGGAGGAGTTCTCTCTGGGCTTGAAAGAGTATGTGCATCTGCTGGAAGAAGCCGTAATCCGCGTATGCGCTTCCTACGGGATAACCGCCGGACGTGTGGAGAAAGCCACCGGCGTATGGCTGGACGGAGATTCGCCGCGTGCCCGTAAAATCTGCGCTATCGGTGTGCGCAGCAGCCATTATGTTACGATGCATGGCCTGGCGCTCAATGTCAATACGGATTTACGCTATTTCAGCTACATCCACCCTTGCGGGTTCATAGACAAAGGGGTGACTTCGCTTCAAAAGGAGCTGGGACGGGAAGTGCCGGCAGACGAAGTGAAACAGCGGCTTTGCCTTGAACTGAAAGGCATGCTTGAAGGCAGGCGGTAAACCGAAGAATTTCCACCAAATGTTTTGCCAATACAAAAAACTGCCATATCTTTGCATTCATTAATCGGGAATGTCCGGAAATGTATCTGTTTCATCCGTTTGCGGCTTCCCGAAGGCTTATTGATCACATAACTGTTTCAACGTTCTCTTTCTGTGATAGTGGGGAGCTTTGGGATAATATGGATGCAGACTAAACTATTGACTATAATTGCATTACATGAATTGACCGGAAAGAGTGCTCTTGAACCGGTGTCCCCAAAGAACGTCCTTTTCACAAGGTGGTATTTTCCTCAAACTCTTACAATCCGTATTTTGTAATGCCCGGTCCGTCAGACAATAATCAAGCAGATTTGCAGCACGCCCCTGTGTGTCAGTCCCACAAGGATTGCCAGTTGCACTGGTATGCCGTCCGCGTAACATACAGCCGCGAATTGTCCTTGAAGGACTATCTCGACAAGGAAAATATAGAGAATTTCATCCCCATGCGCTACGAGTATGTCATAAGGAACGAACGCCGCGTCCGCAAGCTCGTTCCCGCCATACACAACCTGGTATTTCTCCGTTCTACCCGTTCCCGTATCGATGAAATAAAAAACAATCCGGTTCTGAACATACCGGTACGCTATATCATGAACCGTGAGACCCATCAGCCGGTTATTATTCCGGATGCGCAGATGCGCAGCTTCATACTGGTTGCAGGCACGTACGACGAGGCCGTCATCTACGTGGAGCCGGAAGAACTGAAACTGGTGAAAGGAACCAAAGTACGCATCACAGGCGGAGTTTTCGAAGGAGCCGTGGGCGAATTTGTCCGTCTGCGCCACGACCGCCGTGTGGTGGTAAACATAGAAGGCGTCATGGCAGTAGCCACTACATTTATTCACTCTTCGCTTATAGAACCGATAGGTGTAATCTGAAACACTTGTAATTCAATAATTTATTTATCAGTATAAAAATGAACGAACACGTTTCATCTTTGTACGTCCGTGCCCATGAACTCTTGAATCTGGGCATGGACGGCAGTCCCATTTACAGCGATCACTTTGCCCGTCTGAATCGCGAAGTTTACGAGCAAGCACTTGATTTGTACAACACCTTGGAAGGCAACACGCCGGAAGAGGAAGCCGAACTTTGCCTCTCCATTCTCGTAGCCCTGAATGCCACATTCTACGACAATGGCCGCAAGCAGCAGTATATCCAGCGCCTGCTCGACCGTTGCCTGAATGTTCTCGACAAGCTTCCGGATTCGCTTCTGAAAGTGCGTCTTCTAACCTGCTGCTACGGCGAGGTATACGAAGAAAAACTTGCCGCTGAGGCCCACTCCATTATCAATACCTGGGATATGGCTTCTTTGACGCCGGAGCAGAAGGAAATCATCGGCGAGTTGAAGAATATGGAAGAGAATCAATACCCTTTCGAGATTATAGATTGATTCTGCCTGACAATTTTCCTCTCTCTCCCTGTCAGTAAGCGTTTATGTTTTTCAGCTATCAACCGCTAATTACTAAACAACAGTTATTGCCGTGAACTTCATTTTTATTATTCTTACCTTTCTGATATCGGCAGTTATTGCCCGTATTCTGATACCGCGTATCCTATTGATATCCCTGCGCAAAAAACTTTTTGACATACCGGATGACCGTAAGATACATAAGAGAGCTATCCCGCGGTTGGGGGGCGTATCATTTTTCCCCACCACCCTGTTTGCTTTCTGCCTTGTCTATGCTTTCCGCCTGCTGGACGGCGACAGCATTTCCACGCTCTATGCCAGCTATCTGCTTCCGGAGCTTTTGCTGTTTGCCTGCGGCATGACGCTGCTCTATCTGACGGGCATTGCCGACGACCTTGTCGGTGTGCGCTACCGCCAGAAGTTTGCCATCCAAATCTTCTGTGCCTGCCTTTTCCCCTTGTCGGGACTTTGGATAAACGATTTGTACGGCCTGTTCGGCATACACGAGCTTTCGGCTTATGTCGGCATACCTTTCACTGTGCTTACGGTGGTCTTTATCACCAACGCCATCAACCTGATAGACGGCATCGACGGTCTTGCCTCAGGCTTGAGCAGTGTGGCATTGCTGGTTTTCACCTTCCTGTTCATCAGCAAGGGCCTGTGGAGTTATGCCATGCTTTCGGCCGGCACTTTCGGCGTGCTTGTGCCGTTCTTCTATTACAACGTGTTCGGCAGTGTGGAGCGTGCCCGCAAGATTTTCATGGGCGATACGGGAAGCCTTACCTTGGGCTATACCCTCAGTTTCCTTGCCATAAAGTACAGTCAGCACAACACGGATATCATGCCTTACACCGAAGGCGCCTTTCTCATAGCTTTCAGCACCCTGATTATTCCGGCGTTCGATGTGGTGCGTGTAGTCCTGGTCCGCATCCGCGAGGGACACAGCCCTTTCGAGCCGGACAAGAACCATATCCATCATAAACTGCTGGCGATAGGGCTGTCGCCGCGAAGGGCGATGCTGAGCCTGCTCTCCATGTCCTGCGCTTTCAGTGCGGCCAATATCCTGCTGGTTCCTTACATAAACAATACGGTGCTGCTGATTGCTGATATTGTGATTTGGGTAGGATTGAATCTGTGGTGGGATTATTTGAGAGATAGGAAGTAAAAGATTTGTTTGTTACGAATAAAATCCCGTTCTTTGCGTTAACACGTTAGAATAGAGATACATCATGAGAACAGAGGCGTCGGAACCGTTGGTAGCATATAACACTCCTAATCTTCAAGGATTGAAGAATAGGATTATAGAATCTCTTGACACTGCTGTTGATGAAGAGAAACTGCAGCGTTGCTTGGAATTGCTGAGCGAGGACGAAATGCCCTGCCGTTTCACCGAAGAAGAATTGGATGAAGAAATCAGATTGTCTGAAGCAAGCGGCTTTGCTACCGACGAAGAAGTAGCTGCCATGTTTGCGAAATGGAGAATTTGAAAGTAAAGTGGCACAAGCATTCTCAGAGTCAGTTTGACAGAATTGCTACGTGGTATTCTTGCAATATGGGTGCTAAAGCTGCCATGAATTTCTCTGAAGATGTCAGAAGAACGGTTATGCTCCTGTCTCATTCTCCCCGTATAGGGATTTTGGAGAAGAGACGCAGTACGGTAAAGACGAAGTATTACAGCATTTTGGTTCATCCTAAATATCGCATTGTCTATCGCTTTTCAAAAACAACAGTTTATATTGTGACAATTTATGCTACGATGATGAAGCATTGATAGCGGCTTTGTATTTGTATTTGAATCCTTTCGGACTATCGGAAGCATTAATAAGATGCCAAGACAGTCCTTGTTTTTTATTTCATCAGTTTTTTTATTTCAATTTTATTGTTAAAAGACATTGGTTTGTAAGTTTCGTTTTATGTCACTATTGGTGCCATAAGCGCAAATCTTTTACAGCAAAGACAATCTAAGATTATACTTATATAAAAAATATGCAAGCAATTATTTTAGCTGCCGGAATGGGCAAGCGTTTGGGGGCTCTTACTAAAGATAATACAAAATGTATGATTAAGGTAAATGGCGTAACCCTGATTGATAGACTCTTAATTCAGCTTTCATCATTACAGTTATCTCGTGTAGTGATAGTGGTAGGATATAAAGGTGATAAATTACGCGAATATATTGGAAACCGTTATCCTGATTTGCATATTCAGTATGTATATAATACTGTATATAACAAAACCAATAATATCTATTCATTATATTTGGCGAAAGAGTATTTTGTAGAAGACGATACTTTGTTGATAGAATCAGATTTGATATTCGATGATGCTCTTTTTCATAAAATTGTAGATAATTCTTATCCGAATTTAGCATTAGTAGCCAAATATGAAACTTGGATGGACGGGACAATGGTGCGTTTGGATGAGGATGATAATATTGTAAATTTTGTACCAAAGAAAGCTTTTAATTATAATGATATAGCTTATTATTATAAGACAGTAAATATTTATAAGTTTGATAAGAAATTTATTGCCAGCAATTATATTCCGTTTTTGGAAGCATACATTACAGCATTGGGTAATAATGAATATTATGAACAAGTGTTGCGTGTCATAACCCTACTTGACAAATGCGATTTGAAAGCTCTTCCATTACAAGGAGAAAAGTGGTATGAAATAGATGATGTGCAGGATTTGGATATAGCAGAGACTCTTTTTGCAGAGGAGGGTCTATCGCTTTATCAAAAGCGCTATGGAGGTTATTGGCGTTTTCCTACTTTATTGGATTTCTGCTATTTGGTCAATCCTTATTTTCCACCTCAACGGATGGTAGAAGAGATGAAATCTAATTTTGCGACCTTGCTCACCGAATACCCTTCAGGTATGTCGGTTAATAATTTGCTGATAAGCAAATATTTCAATTTAAACAGGGATTATGTATGTGTAGGCAACGGAGCTGCTGAGTTGATAAAAGTGTTGATGGAATTTTTGGAAGGGAATTTGGGCGTGATATATCCTACTTTTGAAGAATATCCCAATCGGTATCCCAACCAGCATATTATTTCATATGTGCCCGACAATACAGCTTTCTCTTATTCTGTTTCCGACTTACAGAACTATTTTTCTGATAAGTCCCTATCTGCATTATTGCTGATAAATCCGGACAACCCTTCCGGCAACTTTATTTCACGTGATGATGTATTGAAATTGGCAGATTGGGCAGGGCATAAAGGTATTACTTTGATTGTAGACGAGTCTTTTGTTGATTTTGCAGAAGGAGGATTGGATAGTTCTTTATTGCTTGACAGTATCTTAGACAGTTATCCGCATTTGATAGTTTTGAAGAGTATTTCCAAGTCTTATGGTGTACCAGGCTTGCGTTTGGGAATATTGGCATCTTCCAATCGCCAAGTTATAGACAGAATAAGAAAAGAAGTCTCTATTTGGAATATCAATTCTTTTGCAGAGTTCTATATGCAGATTTATGGCAAATACGAGTCGGATTATAGAAAAGCTTGCGAACGTTTCCAGTCTGAGCGCACTCGTTTCTATAAAGAACTTTCATCTATATCGTTTCTTCGGGTAATTCCTTCTCAGGCTAATTATTTTTTGTGTGAGGTTATTGCAAAGTATTCATCGACAGCGTTGACTCGTTTATTATTGTATAGTTCAAATATTCTAATAAAAGATTGTTCTACCAAACAAGCGTTTAATAACGGTAATTACATCCGAATAGCGATTCGCAATGAAGCGGATAATAATAAGCTGTTGTCAAGATTGAAAGAATTAGACTGCTGAGAAAGGGAAAGTATATAGGTATTATGGAGTATTTCTATAGGGAAGAATATATTGGATTTGATTTATTATGTCGGAGAGCCTAAAAAGTAAAACTGTTTCCGGAGTTTTATGGAGTGCTATCGAGCGTTTCTCTTTGCAGGGAGTGCAGTTTTTCATAAATATTTTGATGGCACGCCTTCTTTTGCCTTCTGATTATGGGATGATTGGGATGCTTGCTGTTTTTCTTCAGATATCGCAAACTTTTATAGACAGTGGCTTTTCTGATGCTTTGGTTCAGAAGAAAGACAGAACAGAAACGGATTTATCAACTGTTTTTTATTTGCAAATATAAATGTCAGCAAATAACTATTCACGTACTGCAAAAAGCGTTAAAAATGCTAAGGTTGCTTTATTTTTTTACTGCATAAACCTACTTCTTCAGTTCTTTTCCCGGAAAATATTTCTGGAGTATTTGGGCGCTGAGGTTTTGGGACTTAATACGACAGCACAAAATCTGATTGAGTTTTTGAATTTAGCCGAATTAGGAATTGGAAGTGCTGTAGGATATTCATTATATAAACCTCTTTTTGAAAGAAATTATCAAGCTATCAATGAGATAGTATCAGTACAAGGCTGGCTCTATAGGAAAATTGCATATTTTGTGATATCAGGTGCTTGCATCTTAATGTTTTTTTTCCCTCTTATTTTTGAAAAAGCAGAAGTTCCTTTATGGTATACCTATGGAACTTTTATTGCTTTACTGGTAAGTGCTCTTTTAGGATATTTTATTAATTACCGTCAAATTGTATTTTCCGCAGATCAACAAGAATACAAAGTAACTCTTAATATACAAGGTTTTAAATTTTTTAAAATCTTATTGCAAATAGCGGCCGTTTATTATTTGTCTAACGGTTATGTTTATTGGATGTTGCTTGAGATTTTGATGTCTGTACTTACAGCATATGTTCTTAACAGATTGTTAAAACATGAATATCCTTGGTTAAAGTCCACACCTAGATTAGGGAAAGATCTAAGCAAGAAATATCCGGAAATAATAAAGAAAACCAAACAACTTTTCTTTCATAAAATTGCTAGTTTTGTTCTTACACAAACAAGTCCTCTTGTAATTTATGCATATACTTCGTTGACATTAGTTGCTATTTATGGTAACTATATGTTGATTGTAATGGGAGCTATCTATTTGATGAATGCCTTGTTTAATAGCATTGGAGCTGGAGTAGGGAATTTAATAGCAGAGGGAAATAAAAAACGAATAAAAGCAATATTTTGGGAATTAGCCTCCTTTAGAATATGGGTGGCTTCTATAATATGTTTTGGTATTTATAAATTGGGACATTATTTTATAATATTGTGGGTTGGTCAAGAATATATAATGGAACAATCAGCTTTTATAATATTGATTTTTATTACTTTCGTTGGTTTAACCCGTACTCATGAACCATTTTTATTCGGTTATGGATTATTTCAAGATATATGGTCTCCTATAGTCGAAACAATATTGAATTTAGGATTGTCAATAGTATTGGGATATTATTATGGATTGACAGGGATACTTTCTGGAGTGGCAATAAGTTTATTACTTATCGTTTGTAGTTGGAAACCATATTTCCTATATAGATGGGGTTTTAAAGAAAAAATATCCGAATATATATGCCGTTATTTGAAGTATATATTATTGTTAGCCATCTCTTTTATTGTTACTCTGTGGACATTGAATTTATTTTCATCGTCGGTTGCTACATTTATAGAGTGGGGGATATATGCGCTTAAAGTTCTTTTGTCATACACACTTTTCAGTGGCTTTTTGTTTGTATTATTCGATACGTCTTATCGTAATATGTGTAAACGAATGCTTTCTTTCATAAAAAGAAAATACTAATATATAATGAATATTCTTTTTTATTGTAATGGATTCCCTAATCCTCAATTAGGTGGTATACAATCTAGTACTTGTACTTTAGCATCTGGATTTATAGCTTTAGGTCATTCTTGTTATTGTTCTTATTTTGAAGATGAACCTATAAAGATTGCTTCTATTAGTGAATCTCTTTTTCTGTCTCTTACTCAGCAAAAGAAAAATGAGTTGCAAAAAATGATTATAGAAAAGGATATTCATATAATTATAAATCAATCATTACATATTTTAGCTAATGTAGACTTTTTGTATCAGACTGTTTCTGAAATAAATAAGCCATGTAAGATTTATACAGTATATCATAATCGTCCGGGAATAAAAATTTATAAGAGTACCATTCCTTTGGTAAGCATAAAAAATTTGATGAAAAGGTTTTTCTTTCCTTTATATTGTTGGTATACGAATTTTAGTGAAGAGAAATCAATTAAAAAAGCCCTCTCTTTTTCCAATGCTTTAGTTTTATTATCTCAACGATATAAGGATGATTTTATAAAGAACTATCATATTGAAACCTTTTTGCAAGGTAAAATAACTGCTGTTCCAAATGCTTCTCATTATAATAACGTAGGCAATGTCAATTTTGATGAGAAACGCAGAGAGGTCTTAATTGTAGCCCGTTTCGATGAGAATCAAAAAAGAATATCATTGGCCATCAAGATATGGAAAATGATAGAAGCTAATACTAAAAGTAATGATTGGGTATTAAGGATAATAGGGCATGGTCCATGTGCTACTGATTATATTAATTTAGTAAAGGAATTGGGCATTAAACGCATTATTTTTGAAGGGAAAAAAGATGCCCTTAAATATTATCAATATGCTTCTATTTTTATGATGACTTCCGCTTATGAAGGATGGCCTATGACTGTGATAGAGGCTATGCAAAACGGAGTGGTCCCAATAGTTTTTAATTCGTATTCGGCTGTATATGATATTTTAACAGATGAGGAAGACGGAATCATTATAGAAAATAATGATATAAAAAATTATGCAGATAGGTTAGCTGCATTGATGGAAGATAATGTGCTTAGAGAAAAAATGGCAAAAAATGCTATAACGAAAGTGCAGAATTTTTGTGTAGATAAAATTGTGGAACAATGGTTGACTGTTTTTAATAACTTTTGATCTTAAAGATGTCGTATTGTAATGGAAAGATATTTGAGAGAAAAATATAATCCTGATGGTTCTATATTGCGCCAGCATCAATTAAAGATGCTGGATATTCTTATTATAATAGATAGAATATGCAAGAAGCATGGTATTAAATATTGGATTTCTGACGGTACGTTGTTAGGTGCTGTAAGGCATGGCGGATTTATTCCGTGGGATGATGATTTGGACATACAGATGATGCGTAAGGATTTTAAGCATTTCATTAAAATCATTTCCGAGGAGTTGCCGGAGAACCTTGCTCTGCAAACTCATAAAACAGATAAAGGATATGTAGCTCCTTATGCGAAAATACGTGAGTTACATTCTACTATTACAGAGTTTCATAGTAATGATGTCAATTACAAATACAAAGGAATTTATATAGATGTTTTTCCTTTGGAAAGGTGTAGTAAGATCTTTACACGTATTGCTGATTTTATGCATACACATTTATATAAAGTTTCTCATGTCCGTGGCGGGCAGATGAGATATGCATATGTAGATAGTATATTTAAAATAACGAAAGGTATATATTCATTATTCAGAGGTATAGATTCGATTTTTGTAAAATCAGGAAAATGCACTTTTACCTATGGGAGCTGTTTTGGTTATCATAATTTTGTAGATGAAGACATTATGCCCTTGTCTACCATTGAATTTGAGGGTTATACATTTAATGCTCCTCATGTGCCCGAAACGGTTTTAAAGAAACAGTACGGAAATTATATGGATCTGCCGGCAGAAGAAGACAGAATGACTCATACTTTATCTGTGGAATTTAATAAATAATAGATATATGAAAACTATTCTTTTGGTTTTTGGAACACGCCCAGAAGCTATAAAAATGGCCCCTTTGGTGAAAGAGTTCCAAAAAGCTCCTCATGAGTTTAAAACATTGGTTTGCGTAACCGGACAGCACCGTGAAATGCTTGACCAGGTTCTCCATATTTTCGATATCAAGCCGGATTATGACTTGAATATCATGAAGCAAGGACAAGATTTGTACGATGTTACTTCCAGAGTACTGCTGGGTATGCGCGATGTCTTGAAAGAAGTTCATCCGGATGTAGTATTGGTTCATGGAGATACTACAACCTCTACAGCCGCTGCATTGGCAGCTTTTTACCAGCAGATCCCCGTAGGACATGTTGAAGCCGGATTGCGTACACATAATATATACAGTCCTTGGCCCGAAGAAATGAACCGCCAGATAACCGGGCGTATTTCTACCTATCATTTTGCGCCTACCGATTTAAGTAAAAAAAATCTTTTGGCGGAAGGTATAGCGGAAGAAGCGATAACGGTTACCGGAAATACGGTAATTGACGCACTGTATATGGTAGTGGATAAGATTAAGGCTGATGAAACTCTGTCTGCTACTTTGAAAGCAGTTTTGAGTAATTCTGGCTATGATGTCAATCGTTTGTCCGATGGCAGAAAAATGGTTTTGATAACGGGACATCGTCGGGAGAATTTTGGAGATGGTTTCATCTCAATGTGTAAGGCCATAAAAACGCTCACCGAAAAGTACCGGGATATAGATTTTGTTTATCCTATGCATTTGAATCCTAATGTCCGTAAACCGATTCATGAAATATTTGGAGAAAGCTTATCCGATTTAGGGAATATCTTTTTCATAGAGCCTTTGGAGTATCTTTCATTTGTATACTTAATGGAAAAATCTACTGTTATACTGACAGACAGCGGAGGCATTCAAGAAGAAGCACCGGGATTGGGTAAGCCTGTACTCGTGATGCGTGATACAACAGAGCGTCCGGAAGCTTTGGATGCAGGAACGGTAAAACTGGTAGGCACTGATTATGACAAAATTGTGCATGAAGTTTCAAAGCTGCTCGATAATCAAGAATATTATGACGGCATGAGTAAGGCTGTAAATCCTTATGGAGATGGAATGGCATGTAGTAGAATTGTAGCTTCAATGAACCGATGACAAGAAATATATTATTTATTGCTGCATACCCCACTGCAGATAAGCAAAAAGAGGGAATGTTTCAGCGAATTAAGGCTATTGATACGGAGTTTGAATCCTATAATCGTACCTATTTGTCAATAAGTCTGGTTTCACATAAGAACAGAACTGAAGAAATAAAGGGTAATGTGAGAATTGTTTATGTGAATTGGCTCATTCATTTTGCCTTTATTTCTAAAATGGTAAAAAGTGCTGATTATATATATGTTCATTCCTTGTACAATTTCAAGTTTCTGATAGGAACTCCTTTAAAAGGAAAGAACATAACATTGGATTTGCATGGTTCTGTACCGGAAGAACTGGAGTTTTATGGTAAAAGATTCAAGTCTTTATTTTATAATGAAGTCGAAAAAATAGCGTATAAACATGTTACGAATCTGATTTCCGTCAGTCATGCAATGGTGGATTATTATAAGATGAAACGGAAGCTTAATGATAGGATAAAATGTGTCATTAAACCGATTTATCCTATCAACAGCATATCTGAACCGAAAACAGAAGATGTTGACTCTCTGAGAAAGTCCTTGAATATAAATGATTCAAATGTTGTGTTTGTATATTCGGGAAACCTTCAGAAATGGCAGAACTTTGAGCTGATGATACAGTGCATTAAAACGATGAGTAATCCGGACTACAGATTTATTATAATGACTCAAGAAGTAGAAAGGGCAAATGAAATTGTTTCTAAATTGCCTAATTCAGATTCTATTGTAGTAAAAAGTGTATTGCCAAAGGATTTAAGTTTATATTATTCTATAGCCCATTATGGTTTTATATTACGAGACGACATTGTCCTTAACAGAGTAGCTGCACCCACAAAGTTGATAGAATATCTATCGTATGGTTTAATTCCTATTGTAAAGACTATTAATATTGGCGATAGTGTTAAAATGGGATATGAATATATTTCATACAATGATGACTTAAACAATTTATCAGCAAGAAAGAGTGGCAAAAATGAAAAAGTTGCAGCGGCTGTTCTGCATTTGAGTGCAGAAAATAATATTCCAAAAATTCTGTTTTCATCGTTATAAAAATGTCTATAGACCAAAATGTATCTTATAGTAAGGCTAAAAAAATAGGGGAGTATTATCTTATTTTTCTTTTGATTTTTATACCCGGAGTTGTCAGTGCCGGCCGTTTATTGGGAATAGGTGCGGATTATGGAGGGTACATAGAACTTTTTACTTATACGGGGTTAGAACGAGATTCTGTAGAGCCTGCTTACCGTTTTTTGAGATGGTTGAATGATTTTTTGTTTGATAGCCATGTAGCGCCTATATATTTTATATCGGTTATAACTGCTTTATCTCTTAAAATACATGCTTTCAAGTCGCTATCTTCCCATTGGAATATAGTTCTGTTTCTCTATTTTTTATCTTTTTTCTTTGTCCATGAATATACTCAGATAAGGGCTGCGGTAGCTATCGGTATCTTTTTATGTAGCATCAAAGACATAGATGAAAATAGACCGACCCGCTTTTTCGTAAAAATGTTGATAGCTACTTTATTTCATTATTCGGCAATGATAATGCTTTTTTGCTGGATATATACGCGTATGGCCCGCTCAATAAAATTTTATGTGGTAGTAACATTGTCGGGGGTTGTTTTTTCTATTTTCTTTACTGAGTTTGCATCGACTCTCACTAAGTATATTTATATGCTGCAAGATTTGATAGGATTGAATAAGTCAGGTGGAGAGTCGGATTTTATGTCACCTTGGAATTTAAAATATGCAACATTGTTGTCTCTTTTTCTTTTAGCATCAACTCTGATAAAAAAAGAGGATTCCTTGAATTTCACACTATACAAGATCTTTTCTTTTGGTTTATGTTGCTATTATTACTTGCTTCCTCTCCAATTACCTGTAATCTCAGTCCGTTTTGCCGAATTTTATTCTGTAGTCTATATAATTCTTATGGTGAATATGGCATATAATAAAGATTATTGCACGGTGAAGAAAGGGTATTTATTATTATTTATGTCATTGGGCGTTACCGTTTTGTACGGATATGCAGCGATGAAAACGATTACTATAATATGATTGATATATTGCTTTCAACCTATAATGGGGAGAAGTATATTGAAGAGTTGCTGGAGTCATTAGACAATCAGACTTATAAAAATTTTAATGTGATTGTCAGGGATGACGGTTCCACAGACCGAACTTTGGAGATAATTAAGAAGTATAGAGATACGCATTGTTTGTCTATATATATTCTTAGCGATAATTTGGGCAATTTGGGCTCTACCCTTTCTTTTGAGGCTTTAATGAGGAATTCTAAGGCAGATTATTTTATGTTCTGCGATCAGGATGATTATTGGTGTGAGCAGAAAATAGAAATTTCGTTGAAGCGCATGCATGAGTTGGAAAGTTCATTGGGAGAGAAAACGCCTTGTGCTGTATTTACAGATTTATATGTGGTAGATGAGAAGTTGAATATTATAAATGATTCTTTTTTCAAAGCGGCTCATATGCCTTTTGATGTTGTGAACGACTTGTATAAAGCAATGGCTGTCAGTGTATCTCCCGGCTGTACGATGTTAATGAACAAATGGGTGTTGAATTATGCTTTGCCGATACCAAAGACTGTAATTCATGATTTTTGGGTAATTGTATTAACAGTAAAATATGGTAAAGTGGCATGTTTGAATGTGCCGACGATAAAATATAGGCAACACGGCAATAATACCATAGGCTCTACATTGGCTGGAAAGAAATATATTTATAATAGGCTGAAGCATGTGCTGAGTTGGTTTCAGGTATATCATGATTTTTTTGCAGCTTTGCCTTTTAGGGTAAATTATCTGAAATTTGCATATTGGAAGTTGTATTATATATTTACACGTATATAACAATAATGAAAAGAGTTTCAATTATTGGTACAGTAGGCGTACCTGCCAACTATGGCGGTTTTGAATCGTTGGTAGAGAACATCATAGGCTATAATTCTCCGGCGGATATACACTATACGGTTTATTGCAGTGCCAAAAGTTATCCTCACCGGCAATCTGTTTATAAAAATGCAGATTTGAAATACGTGCCGTTAGATGCCAATGGAAGCCAGAGCATCTTGTATGATATAGTATCTCTGATAAAGGCAACGAAGAAGAGCGATGTGATTCTGATATTGGGCGTTTCCGGTTGTTGCTTTCTTCCGATATACCGGTTGTTTTCGAAGAAGCGGCTGGTAATCAATATAGATGGTTTGGAGCATCGTCGTGAAAAATGGGGGAAATATGCCAAAGCTTTCCTGAAATTTTCGGAAAAGATGGCTGTGAAGTATGCAGATGCGGTGATAGCCGACAATAAGGGCATTCAGGACTATGTGAGGGAAGAGTACGGAAAAGAAGCGGAACTGATAGCCTATGGCGGCGACCATGTGTTATGTGATATTGCGGATGTGGAGGAACAGATTTTAGAAAAATACGGACTGAAGAACATCAGTTACTCTTTTTCTCTATGTCGGATAGAGCCGGAAAATAATGTACACGTTATATTGGAAGCTTTTAAGGCTTCCGGTAAAGAACTGTTTTTCGTTGGAAACTGGAATAGGAGTCCGTATGGAAAATCTCTGTTGGAAAAGTATGCCAGGTACGGGAATATCCATTTATTATCTCCTATATATGACGTAAAGATTTTAAATGTGTTGAGAAGCCATTGCTCTTTTTACATACATGGGCATAGTGCAGGAGGCACGAATCCGTCGTTGGTAGAAGCTATGTTCTTCGGCAAGCCTATATTGGCTTTTGATGTGATATATAACAGGGAAACGACAGAGCAGAAAGCTGATTATTTCTCTTCTGCAGAGATGCTGGGAACTCTTTTGCAGAAACCATACCCGGCTTTTAAGACAAATGCTGATAGTATGGTGGAAATTGCATACAGACGTTATCGCTGGGAAGTGATTGCACATCAATACGAAGCATTATATTCGCATCCGGGTGTCTGAAAAACATAGAAGAGGGCGCATCATCATTTATGATGCCATAAATATACATATATAAGATTGTTTATCTGAGTAATAACCGTATCTTTGCGAAAAATACACAGAGCCATGAGTGAAGCGAAATCCTATAAAAAACAAGAAGTATCGGAAGATTATGTAGCCGAACCAATGGCAATGAAATACTCTACGGTGGCGGAAGATGCAGGCTATTTGGATGATGATATTCTTGTGGACACCATAAAATATACGCAAACGGCCCGTGAAAAGGGGCAGATGATTCCGAACGGGGAAGTGTATGGTTTGTTGGCCGGGAGAATGGGATGGAAGTAGTTTTTGAGGAGATAAGTGGGGGGATAAATTTTAAACTTGAAATTAGAATATCCTGGAAACCTCAGGAACGGCTGAAATAGATTCAAAAAATATTCAAGAAAGGGTCGTATCATCACTCCCCAAACGGAGTTTGATACGACCCTTTCATGTTGTTATAGCTACAATCTTTTCGGAGCACTCATTTCAGTTTGGGCAGCCCCCCATATTCCGCCACCGCATTAAAGCAAGGGCATTCCTTCATCGGATTCAGGTCATGATGTCCCACTACCAGAATTTTCGGAAAAATCCGTTTCAGTTCGCGCAGCAGTGCCACTAACGATGCCCGCTGTGCCGGTGTGCGGGTGTCGGCGGGTGTGCCGCGGATGTCCAGGCCGCCTTCGTAGCAGATGCCTATGGAGTGCCGGTTGTGGTTTTGGCAATGGGCGCCGATTTTCTCCAGCGGGCGGCCGCGGTGAATCTCTCCGTTGCGCGTGATGTAGAAGTGGTAGCCGATGTCGCTGAAGCCGCGGCGGATGTGCTCGCGGCGGCAGTCGTCAAAGCTCAGGCGCACGCCCTGGGGCGTGGCCGAGCAGTGAATGATGGCAAGCGTGATGATTCTCATCGGCCTGTGAAGGAACTGAAACCGAATACCCCTGCCAGGGCAGTGGCTACTGCTACGATGGTTTTGAGGACAATGCCCCATACGGATTTTGATTTTGTGCTCATGTTCTTCTGGTGTTAATGTTGATAATCTGTTGCTTCTGTTATCCTAACGGATTCTCCTCTTCGCCATTGCCGCCGCCGGGGGTGCTGCCACCCGCGCCGCTGTTGTCCGGGCTGTACTTGGACGCTTCTTTCAACTGGCCTTCCAGGTTGATTTGGGCATTGCTCAGCTCACCCGTGGCGCGGGCGCGGAGCTTCAGGCCCTTTACGTTGTCCGCCAGGGTGAAGGCGTCGGCAGAGGCAGCGCCTTTACGGCTGACGATGCCTACGGAGAAAATGGCGAGGTCGTCCAGTTTCACGTTCTTCCCGTCCAGGATAAGCTCTTTGGTGCAGGCTATCATGTCGGTAAGCACGCCTTTGATTAAGCCGGCCGAGTAGGGCGTGTTGTGGTTTGACATGTGCTTGGCGAGCTTCTCGGTGTCGAACGTGTCCTCAATCAGGGGACGGGCATACCATAAGCCTTTCAGGGGGTGGTTTTCACCGGTCATTTGATACTTCTTGTAACGAATCATAATCTTTAAGTTTTTGGGTTTTTAATTCTTGTTTTCAACTCTCTTTGTGATCACGTTACGAAGATACGATGCGCAGGAAGAGGGTTTGTCACTTTCGGTTCGTTATGGTCTGTTGTAGGTTGTTATATACGGATATAGATGCGGAAGTGTGGAGATATTTCCGTATCTTTGCTCTGTAAGAACCAAAGAATCAGGGATTATGACGAATTTTAAAATACGCACATTCGGACGCACGGAACTTGCACAGCTTTACTGTCCGGAGTTGTGCCCGCAAGCGGCTTTCCGTAAACTGAACCAATGGATAGACCTCTATCCGAACCTGCGGGAAGAACTGCTTGCCTCAGGACTTTCGCCAAAATCGAGGACATACACGCCCGCACAGGTAGGGCTGATTGTCGGTGCATTGGGAGAACCGGGCGAGAACTGACCTCCCCCCGGCAGCCCGGCACATTCCACCTGCATCTACAACCGAAAAAGACCGCTTTTCATAGCCTGAATCCTCCTCTGTCCACTCAAGGATGCTTTGCGTTGCCAAAGGGCTACTCCACGTTGCTAAAGTTCTACTTTACGCCGCCAAAGTTCTACTCTGCAACGCTAAAGTTCTACGCTACGCTGCCGGAGTAGCCCCCGGGAAAACATGAAGCAACCTTTCATTCTTTTTTATCTTCAGTAATGTTACCGGCCGTTTCCGGCAACACCACCTTACTTTCCATCCTTCTTGACTGAAGTCCTTTCTTGTCCGGAATCCTTTCTTGCCCCAAAGACCCTCTTATCCGAAACACCTCCCTTTTCCATTCTTCTGTTTTTTTATCGTAAGCATCCGATAAAGTACACATTGTCTTTTTCATAAATAGAAAAGAGAGTGTGTCAAAATACATTTGATGATTTCTTTTAGGCACGGATTTCGCGGATTTCACGGAAAAAAACAAAGAAAATCTGTGTTTTCCGTGTAATCCGTGCCTAAAAAGAAACAAATAGCAAGCGAATGTTAGTTTTGACACACCCTCCTTGTTTCTTCAACATAAATATTTAAACTCCAATTGTATTCGTATTAGACTTCTCCAACTTCCAAACATCAGGAAGAAGTTCACGAACATTTTTCCCGGAGTCCTTTTGCCCTTTTCCTTTTATTCTTTTATTCTTTTATTCTTTTATTCTTTTATTCTTTTATTCTTTTATTCTTTTATTCTTTTATTCTTTTATTCTTTTATTCTTTTATTCTTTTATTCTTTTATTCTTTTATTCTTTTATTCTTTTATTCTTTTATTCTTTTATTCTTTTATTCTTTTATTCTTTTATTCTTTTATTCTTTTATTCTTTTATTCTTTTATTCTTTTATTCTTTTATTCTTTTATTCTTTTATTCTTTTATTCTTTTATTCTTTTATTCTTTTATTCTTTTATTCTTTTATTCTTTTATTCTTTTATTCTTTTATTCTTTTATTCTTTTATTCTTTTATTCTTTTATTCTTTTATTCTTTTATTCTTTTATTCTTTTATTCTT